>Ga0102587_1000410_pt1 | contig 46018 bp, 39 predicted proteins | sample AraplaF_Col_mTSA_FD_76853 | JGI IMG/M metagenome (GOLD analysis project Ga0102587, IMG submission 76853) | Arabidopsis root microbial communities from the University of North Carolina, USA - plate scrape MF_Col_mTSA (SPADES assembly) (version 2) | ecosystem: Host-associated > Plants > Roots >... | reverse complement strand
CCGCGAGATCGCGGGCGAGCTCATCGCCACCGCCGCCAAGCGCGCCACGCGCCCCGCCGAAGTCGCCGAGCCCGATCACGGCGGCTATCCCGCCTTTGTCGATCGCTTCCCCTATGAAGAGACCGACGACCAGGACCGCGCGATCAACGACGTGCTCGAGGACCTCGCCGCGGGGCGCCCGATGGACCGGCTCATCGTCGGCGATGTCGGCTTCGGCAAGACCGAAGTCGCGCTGCGCGCCGCCTTCGTCGCGGCGATGGCCGGGATGCAGGTCGCAGTGGTCTGTCCGACCACGTTGCTCGCCCGCCAGCACCACCGCAATTTCGTCGAGCGTTTCCAGGGCTTCCCGATCGAGATCGGCCGGCTCTCGCGCCTCGTTCCCGCCGCCGAGGCCAAATCGGTCAAGGAAGGCGTCGCCGAGGGCAAGATCGACATCGTCATCGGCACCCACGCGATCCTCGCCAAGGGAATCGACTTCAAGCGCCTCGGCCTCGTCATCGTCGACGAGGAGCAGCGCTTCGGCGTCACGCACAAGGAACGGCTCAAGGCGATGAAGGCGGACGTCCACGTCCTGACCCTCACCGCCACGCCGATCCCGCGGACGCTGCAAATGGCGATGTCGGGGCTGCGCGAGCTCTCGGTGATCCAGACTCCCCCGGTCGATCGCCTCGCGGTGCGCACCTATGTCATGCCCTGGGACCCGGTCGTGCTGCGCGAGGCGCTGCTCCGCGAGCATTATCGCGGCGGCCAGGCCTATTTCGTCACGCCGCGCATTTCGGATCTCCCCGATATCGAGAAGTTCCTCCGCGAGGAGGTGCCCGAGATCAGCTACGTCATCGCGCACGGCCAGATGGCGCCGACCGAAGTCGAGGAGCGGATGTCGGCCTTCTACGACCGCCGCTACGATCTGCTCGTCTCGACCACCATCATCGAATCCGGGCTCGACATCCCGTCGGCGAACACGCTGATCGTCAACCGCGCCGACAAGTTCGGCCTCGCCCAGCTCTACCAGATCCGCGGACGCGTCGGCCGTGCCAAGACCCGCGCCTATGCCTATATGACCACTCCGCCCGAGCGCCAGATGACCGAAGCGGCGAGCAAGCGGCTCAAAGTGCTCTCCGATCTCGAATCCCTGGGTGCGGGCTTCCAGCTCGCGTCCCACGATCTCGACATCCGCGGCGCGGGCAATCTGCTCGGCGACGAGCAATCGGGGCACATCAAGGAAGTCGGCTACGAACTCTACCAGTCGATGCTGGAAGAAGCGATCATGGACGCCAAGGCGGGCGGCCTGCGCGACGACATCCGTCCCAAGGATCTGTCGCCGTCGATCACCGTCGACGCGCCGATCATGATCCCCGAGGAATATGTCCCCGATCTCGATCTGCGCATGGGCCTCTATCGCCGCCTCAACGACGTCGAGGACAAGCAGGGCATCGAGGAATTCGCCGCCGAGCTGATCGATCGCTTCGGCAAGCTCCCCGAGCCGACCGACAATCTGCTCCGCCTGATCGAGGCCAAGCTCAACGCGAAAAAGGCCTGCATCGCCAAGATCGATGTCGGTCCCAAGGGCGCATTGGTCAGCTTCCACGACGACAAGTTCCCCAATGTCGCCGGGCTGCTGGCCTATGTCGACAAGCTCGACGGCACCGCCAAGCTGCGCCCCGACATGAAGCTGGTGATCACTCGCGTCTGGGCCAATCCCTCCGCGCGGCTCCACGGCGCGCTGCAATTGTCGCGAGGGCTCGCCAAGGCGGCGGGCTGAGTAGTGTTCCACCACTCGTCGCCCGGCCTTGTGCCGGGGTCCACCAGGAGGCGACGGCCGAGCAAGAGCTTCAAGGCATTTCCGGGAGGCTTAGTGGACCCCGGCACAAGGCCGGGGTGACGAATCTGGTCGAGCTGGCCCCTCGAGCCCTTAGGCTCGGCGGCCAATCACGATCGCCACGTCCTCCTCGCTCTCCAGCGCCTCCGCATCGAATTTCTCGCGAGTCATGTCGAAAGCGCCGGTGAACCCCTCGACCACCCAGCCGCCCATCACCAGCGTACCGCCGGCGTCGATGTTCCCGGCATAATCGACACTGTAGGTCCATCCGCCGGTTCCGTCATATTGCTTGGTGAAGCTGAGGCTCGCGCCGTCACGCTGGCCGCGCACGCTCGCGCGCCGGATGCCGCCGCTGGTTTCATCGGGTTCGCTGATCGTACCGGTCACCGTGCCGTGCAATTCCTCCAGCAGCGCGATGAAGCCATTGTCCTGATGGTCCAGATCCGCCGTGTAACGGCCATACCAGACGCCGGTGAGATCCTGCGGATCGCTCATCCCTGCACCAGATTGGCGAGCGCGGGCACGTCGAGCGGCTCGGCGCACAGATAGCCCTGGAAATATTGACACCCCTCCTTGGCCAGCAGATCGAGCTGCGCGTCGGTCTCGACCCCTTCGGCAACCACCGCGAGTCCCAGCGACCGGGCCATGTCGATCACCCCGCGCACGACCACGCGGTCGCGATGCGCGCCGGTGATGTCGTGGCTCAGGCGCTTGTCGATCTTGAGATAGTCGAGCGGCAGTGCCTTCAGATAGGCGAGGCTCGAATAGCCCGTGCCGAAATCGTCGATCGCCACCCGGCATCCCGCCGCGCGGAGTTGCGAGAGCAATCGCGCCGCTTCGGTCAGATCGGCCATGATCCCGCTCTCGGTGATCTCCACCGTCAGGCGCGAACGGGGAAAGCCGCTGGCGTCGATCCGACCCAGCAGGCTGTCGGCGAATCCGGCGCGCGCGATATCGGTGGCGGTCACGTTGATCGATAGCCGCAGCTTGCCCAGCTTCGACGGCCATTGCGAAGCGCCCGTGAGCGCACGCCGCTGGACATGATCGCTCAGCTGCGCCTCCAGCCCCGCGCGCTCCGCCGCCATGAACAACGTCTCGGCACCGATCTCGCCGAGCTGCGGGTGCTGCCAGCGCGCCAGGGCTTCGACACCCACTATCTGCCCCGAAGCGATGGCCACCTGCGGCTGGAAGCGCACGCCGATCTCGCTGCGTTCGAGCGCGCGATGCAGATCGTTGGCGAGTTCCTCGATCGGCGGAGCGTTTGGCTCGGCGGGAACCGCGTCGCCCAGCAGCGCCTCGCTTGTGCGCCGCAACAGGCTTCCCGCCGAGTCACCCGCGATACTCGCCACACTGACCATCCGCGCGCCCAGATGCGCGATCTCGCCGCCCGCCACGAACGGGCGGCTCAGTGTCTCCTCCAGCCGCGCTTCGGCCTCGGCGAGGCGGGTGCCGCCGGCATCATGGCTCGCGACCAGGAATTCCGATCCGCCGATCCGCGCGACGATCGCCTCGCGCCCGAGCAGCTCGCGCGCCACTTCGGCGACCCGGCGCGAAACGCCGCGCAGCAGGGCATCGCCCGCTTCGCGGCCATAAGCGGTGTTGACGGTCTCGAATCGATTGAGGCCGATCAGGATCGCGCCGACCGACTTGCCTTCGGCCAGCTCGCGATCGATCCAGCGCCGGGCGCTGGCGGCATCGCGCGCGCCGGTGAGCGCGTCGCGCACCGCAACGCTGGCGTCCGGCGCGATCCCCAGCGCCTCGACCAACGCATGGAGCGCGCCGCTCTTCGAATCGAACTGCAGGTGCTGCACCACACGCCCCACGCCGCCCAGATCATGCGCGAAGGCAGTCGAGCCCTGATGCCTGTCCAGTCGCTTCAGCGCCGCCTTGACGAGGCTCCGGTCGTCGGCATCGAGGCGCCGCATGACCGAGAGCAGCCCCGGCGCCTCGCTCAGTCCGAGCAGATTGGCCAATCCGGGGGTCAGCTGCAGCGATCGCATTTCGGGGTCGAATCGCCATCCCAGCGGCTCGGCGGCACCCGTGCCCTGCCCGCTCGACCGCGCAAGCCGCTCGACGTGGCGCTGTGCGAAGCGAATCGCATGCGCCATCGCCGCCGACGACATCGGGCTGCCAAGGAAATGCGTCGCCCCCGCATCGTAGAAATGCCGCATGTGCACCGTGTCGCTCTGCGAGACGAGGATCAGCATCGCCCCGCCATGCGCCTCGATCACCCGGCCCAGCGCCTTCGTCGCGTCGAGCCCCTCGCTCATCGCCCCGCGCGCATCGATAACCGCGACATTGGCCCCGCTCGCGAGGAAACGCTGCTCCAGCCCGTCGGGACGGCGCGCCGCCACCACGCGCCAGCCTCCGCCGGCCGCGGCCGCCGCCACTTCGTCGCGCTGTCGGAAGGAAAGCACGAACACCGGCGTATCGGTGGCGGTGGCGGCGTCGGCGATCGTGAAATTGTCATCCATTCGCCCCTCGATAGCGGGAACCTGTGCCCGCCGCCATCGCAAGGGTTGTTTGCCTGCGCGCAAGGCCTTACCCCGGCGTCATGGCAAGCGCCCTCGCCACTCGTGACCAAAAGCTGGTGGATCGCCACGGCCGCGCGATCACCTATCTGCGCATCTCGGTCACCGATCGCTGCGATCTTCGCTGCCGCTATTGCATGGCCGAGGAAATGACCTTCCTCCCTCGCGCGGAGCTGCTCAGCCTCGAGGAGATCGCGCTGATCGCCGAGCGCTTCATCGCCCGCGGGGTGCGCAAGATCCGGCTGAGCGGCGGCGAGCCGTTGGTCCGCCGCGACATGATCGAGCTGGCGCACCGCCTTGGCCGTCAGGTCGGCGACGGACTCGACGAGCTGACCCTCACCACCAACGGCACTCGCCTCGCCCAGCATGCCGAGGACCTGTTCGCCGCGGGAATGCGCCGGATCAACGTCAGCCTCGACAGCCGCGATGCCGAACGGTTCCGCTACATCACTCGTCACGGCAATGTCGCCAAGGTGCTCTGCGGAATCGCGGCGGCGAAGGCGGCGGGCCTGCGCGTCAAGATCAACATGGTGGCGCTCAAGGGCCTCAACGAGGACGAGATCGCGCCGATGCTCGCCTGGGCGGGCGAGCAGGGCCACGACCTCACGCTGATCGAGACGATGCCGCTCGGCCAGATCGACGAGGACCGCGCCGATCGCTTCCTGCCGCTCCCGCGCGTGCTCGCCGACCTGCGCGACCGCTTCGATCTGGCTCCCGACGATTACCAGACCGGCGGCCCCGCGCGCTATTGGCGGCTCGCTGGAACGAGCACCCGGCTCGGCCTGATCTCGCCGCTCACCGGCAATTTCTGCGCGACCTGCAACCGCGTCCGCCTCTCCACCGACGGCAAGCTCCACATGTGCCTCGGCCATGAAGATTCGGTCGATCTGCGCGAGGCGATCCGCACCGGCGGGCTCGCCGAAGTCGATGCACGCATCAGCGAAGCGCTCGACCTGAAGCCCGCCGCGCATGATTTCCGCATCGCCCCGGGTTCGGCGCCTGCCGTTGCGCGTCACATGAGCGTCACCGGCGGATGATCGCACGCGCGCTCGTCGCCTCGCCGACGCCTCCGGCACAAATCGCCGCGGACGAACTCCGCGCAGCCTATGAATGGGTCCCGCTCGATCAGGCCGAGCAGGTCGTGGCGCTCGGCGGCGACGGCTTCATGCTCCAGACGCTCCACGCGATGCTCGAGCGCCGCCGCATCCTTCCCGTGTTCGGTATGAACCTCGGCACGATCGGCTTCCTGATGAACGATTGGCGGCTGGAGCGCCTCGAAGAGCGCCTCGCCCGTGCCAAGCCCTTTCGGGTCTCGCCGCTCAGCATGACCGCGACCACGGTCGGCGGCGAACAATGCGTGCTGCCCGCGATCAACGAAGTCTCCTTGCTCCGCGAGACGCGCCAGACCGCCAAGCTCGAAGTCACGGTCAACGACCGCGTCGTGCTGGAAGAGCTGATCGCCGACGGCATGCTGGTGGCTACCCCGGCGGGCTCGACCGCGTACAACCTCTCCGCCAACGGCCCGATCCTCCCGCTCGGCTCGGCGCTCCTCGCGCTCACCCCGATCAGCCCCTTCCGGCCGCGGCGCTGGCGCGGGGCGATCCTGCCCGAGAAGACCCGAATCGGCATCAAGGTGCTGGAGGCCGACAAGCGTCCGGTCAGCGCCGTCGCCGATCAACGCGAAGTCCGCGAAGTTGCGCAGGTCCATGTCGCAATCGACCATATGCGCGACCTCACGCTGCTGTTCGATCCGGAGCACGCGCTCGACGACCGCATCACGATGGAACAATTCATCGCCTGATTGCGGCGTACGTTCAAAGGTTAGGAAAGGTTAGGCGGAATCGCGCTTTTCGCCGCCAATCCAATCGAGCAATTTCAACAACTTGGCCTATATCGGATCAGGGGTCCGAATATACCGGCCATTCAAAGAGCAGGCGGGAGAAGCACTCCCGGCACCCGTTTTGAAGCACTCGAAATCCTACATTGCAATGCTTGTACGGCCACCGCGCGAGAAGGCTTGCCTTTCCGCGAATCCCGCTGCTATAGGCGCGCCTCCGCAGCGGCCATGGTCGCTAAGAAGACGGTATTCCCCGGTAGCTCAGCGGTAGAGCGTTCGACTGTTAATCGAATGGTCGCCTGTTCGAATCAGGCCCGGGGAGCCACTTCAAGGCTCTGGAAAAGATGTAGGTTCCGGCGTCGCGAGCATTGCGCTTGCGGTGGCGTTCAGACATTCGCGTTCTGCTCCGCCCGGGCGCGGTGCTCGGTGAATGCGAAATGATCGCGGATGCGGCGGTTGAAGTAGCTTCCTTTCGAGAACGCCTCGCGCATCCCCTTCGCCACCCGCGGCGGGACATCGTGATAGCTGTAGCGCTTGCCGCTGACGAAAAGGATGTCGAGCCGCCGCTCGTCCTCGTCATATTTCCATCCGCGGATCACGCTCGAGGGCATGGTGCAACAACGCGCGATCGCGCTCCCATGTCCCTTGCGCCGCTCCCCCGCCCCTGCGATGCTCGGGCGATGAGCGATCTCGACGCCTTCATCGCCGGCCTGCCCAAGGCCGAGTTGCACCTTCATATCGAAGGCAGCTTGGAGCCCGAGCAGATGTTCGAGTTCGCCCGCCGCAACAATGTCGCGATCCCCTATGCGTCCGTGGAAGAGGTGCGGGCCGCCTACGATTTCTCGAACCTCCAGGACTTCCTCGACATCTATTATGCCGGCGCCGATGTGCTGCGCACCGAGGAGGACTTTCGCGACCTCGCGCTCGCGTATTTCGATCGTGCCGCCGCCGACGGCGTCGTCCATGCCGAAATCTTCTTCGATCCCCAGACCCACACGCATCGCGGCATCCCTTTCGGCGTGGTCGCCAACGGCCTGCTCGCGGGCATGGCCGAGGCGGAGGCGAAGCACGGCCTCACGTCGAAGCTGATCCTCTGCTTCCTGCGCCATCTCGACGAGGAGGATGCGTTCAAGACGCTCAGCCAGGCCCAGCCCTGGATCGACCGGATCGATGCGGTCGGGCTCGATTCGTCCGAGATTGGCCATCCTCCGTCCAAGTTCGAGCGCGTTTTCGCGGCCGCCGCCGCGATGGGTCTCAGGCGCGTCGCACATGCCGGTGAGGAAGGTCCGCCTGAATATGTCCACGAGGCGCTCGACCTGCTCCATGTCGATCGGCTCGACCACGGCAATCGCAGCCTCGAGGACCCGGCCCTGGTCGCCCGGCTTGCACGCTCGGGCATGACGCTCACTGTCTGCCCGCTGTCGAACGTCAAGCTCTGCAACGTCGCCTCGATCCACGTGCACCCCATCGACCGCATGCTCCGCCTGGGCCTGCGCGCGACGGTCAATTCGGACGACCCGGCCTATTTCGGCGGCTATATCGGCGACAATTATCGCGCGATCGCGAAGGGCCGCGAACTCGACCGCGACGATCTCGTCACGCTCGCCCGCAACAGTTTCCTCGGTTCTTTCTTGCCTGACGATGCCGTCGCGGCGCATCTCGCCGCGCTCGACGCCTATGTGGACGCGCATACGTGACCGAAATCACCTTTTCCCCCTACAGCCATGACGACATGGTCGAGGGCATCGAGGCACTCGCCGCCGCGATGGAGGCCGAGGGCTGGCGCCCCGCTTTGCTCGTCGGCATCGGCCGCGGCGGGCTGGCGCCGGGCGTGTATCTCTCGCACCGCATGGATATCCAGCTCGTCTCGATCGACCATTCGGCCGGCATCGCCTCGTTCGGCGCGGCGCTCGTCGCGGTTCTCGCCGAACGCACCCGCGCCGGAGACCAACTCCTGTTCGTCGAGGACATCAACGACAGCGGGCGCACGATCGGCGCGATCCGCGCCGCGCTCGCCGTGCAGGGCGCGATCGACGCGAATATCCGCTTCGCCGTGCTGATCGACAACAAGGTCTCCGCCCAGCGCGTCGAGTATCGCCATCGCACGATCGACCGCAGCGTGACCAAGGACTGGTTCATCTTCCCCTGGGAGGCGATGGCGCCGCGCGCCAAACTCACCGAGGCGGCGATGGAAATCCCGGAGCGGATCGCCTGACCGCCGTTCAGCCTCCGTCAATCGCCCAAGGCGCACGATTCATCGTGTCTTCACCGCGGAGCCTTTCCCGTCCCGTGCGCGTTCGACTTGCGATCGGCATCTCCGCCCCTCGCCGTAACTACCGGAGGAACCATGCTAAATAGCATAACCAGACGCCCGCGCATCCTGGCGCTGGCAGCAGCGCTCGCGGGCAGCGCCGCGCTCGCGGGGTGCATGACCGCGACGCCCTATCAGCCCGCCACCGCCTCGTCGCGGATGGGCTTTTCGGACGAGCAGATCGAGAGCAACCGCTTCCGCGTCAGCTTCGCGGGCAACAGCCTCACCTCGCGCGAGACGGTGGAGCGCTATCTGCTCTATCGCGCGGCCGAACTCACCGTGCAGCGCGGATTCGACCATTTCATCCTCGTCACGCGCGACACCGAGACCAAGACGGACACCTATCGCACGCCGGGCCCATATTACGGCCCGGGACCCTGGGGCTATTGGAGCCCGTCATGGCGCTTCTATCGCGGCCCGCGCTGGGGCTGGCGCAGCTACGATCCATTCTGGGACGACCCCTTCTGGCGCGACCGCGACTGGGACTATCGCACCGTCCGCCAATATGAGGCGATGGCCGAGATCGTGACCGGCCGCGGGCCCAAGCCGAGCACCAATGTCCGCGCCTTCGATGCGCGCGAAGTGCTCGACCGCCTCGGCCCCCAGATCCGGATGCCCGAAACGCGCTGACACTTGTTCCCCTCCCTGCTCGCAGGGAGGGGTTAGGGGTGGGTGCGCGCGTCTGCGCGCCCAAAAGAATCCGTGTCCAAAAAGCGACGGTCGCGGCATCGAGCCGCGCCCATCGCTACCCACCCCGAACCCCTCCCTAAAAGGGAGGGGCTTTTTACATCCTTACGCCGTCAGTGCGCCGTGGCAGTGCTTGTACTTGCGCCCCGAGCCGCACGGGCATGGCGCGTTGCGGCTCACCAGCCCTTCCCATTGCGCCGGATCGGTGCCGAGATCCTCGCCCGAGGGCTGCGGGATACCCAGCGGCGGCAGCTGGTTGAACACCATGCCCGCCGCGCCGCCGTCATAATCGCCGGTATTGTCGAGGCCGGTCAGCGGATCGATGTGCGTGGTCAGGAAGTCCGGCAGCTCGGGCAGGTCCTGTGGGGGCGCCATGCGGAACTGCGCGAAGGCGAGCGTGCGAGTCACATCCTCGCGGATGTTCGCGAGCATCCGCTCGAACATCGCAAAGGCTTCGTGCTTATACTCGTTGAGCGGGGTCTTCTGGGCGTAGGCGCGCAGATGGACGACCTGGCGCAGCGCATCGAGCATCGCGAGATGCTCCTTCCAGTGATGATCGAGATTCTGGAGCAGGATCGACTTCTCGATCTGGGTCCAGGTCTCGGAATCGAGCTCGGCGGCCTTGGAGTTGACGTGCTCGTCGGCCATCTCGCGGATGCGCTCTTCGACCAGTTCCGGCCCGATCGCGTCCTCGGAGCGGATCCACTCGTCGACCGGGGCTTCGATCGCGAGCATCGAGGAGACCTTCTCCTTCAGCCCCGCCACGTCCCATTGCTCGGGATAGCTGTTGGGCGGGCATGCCTCGCCGACGATCGAATTGACTGTCTCCAGCCGCATGTCGGTCACGACTTCGCCCACCGTGTCCGCATCCATGATGTCGGCACGCTGCTCGTAGATGACCTTGCGCTGATCGTTCATCACGTCGTCATATTCGACGACCTGCTTGCGGATGTCGTAGTTGCGGGCCTCGACCTTCTTCTGCGCGGTCTCGATCGCCTTCGACAGCCATTTCGAGCCGATCGCCTCGCCGTCCTCGATATTGTTGCGCATCATCTTGGCGAACAAGGTGTTCGAACCGAAGATGCGCAGCAGATCGTCGTCGAGGCTCAGATAGAAGCGGCTGAGGCCGGGATCGCCCTGACGGCCCGAGCGGCCGCGCAGCTGATTGTCGATGCGGCGGCTTTCGTGGCGCTCGGTGCCGAGCACGAACAGCCCGCCGGCCTCGATCACGCGCGCCTTCTCGGCGGCGATCTCGGCCTTGATCTGCTCGATCGCGGCATCGCGCTGCGGGCCCTCTTCCATGCCTTCCAGCTCGTCATGGATGCGGAATTCGAGGTTGCCGCCCAGCTGAATGTCGGTGCCGCGGCCCGCCATGTTGGTGGCGATCGTCACGGCGCCCAGCCGGCCCGCCTGCGCGACGATGCCCGCTTCCAGCTCGTGGTGGCGCGCGTTCAGGACGGCGTGCTCGACGCCTTCCTTCTTGAGGAACTCGGAGAGCAATTCGCTCTTCTCGATCGAGACGGTGCCGACCAGCACCGGCTGGCCCTTGGCCGAATGCTCGCGGATCTTCTTCGCGATCGCGCCGAACTTCTCTTCGGTGGTCTTGTAGAACTCGTCTTCCTCGTCGACGCGGGCGACCGGAAGGTTGGTCGGGATGGTGACGACGTTCATCTTGTAGATGTCGTAGAATTCCGCCGCCTCGGTCGCCGCGGTGCCGGTCATGCCCGCGAGCTTGGGGTACATGCGGAAATAGTTCTGGAAGGTGATCGAGGCGAGCGTCTGGTTCTCCGGCTCGATCTGGACGCCTTCCTTGGCTTCCACCGCCTGGTGCAGGCCATCCGACCAGCGCCGGCCGTCCATCATGCGGCCGGTAAACTCATCGATGATGATGACCTTGCCTTCCTTCACGATGTAATCGATGTCGCGCTTGAACATCACGTTCGCGCGCAGCGCCTGGTTCAGGTGGTGGACCACCTGGGTGTTCTCGAAATCGTAGAGATTGGCGCCCTGGAGCAGGCCGGCATTTTCGAGCATCCGCTCGACCTTCTCGGTGCCGTCCTCGGTCAGCACCACGGTGCGCTGCTTCTCGTCCTTTTCGTAATCTACGGGCACGAGCTGCTTCACGATCGCGTCGACGCCCATATAGAGCTCGCTGCGATCGTCGGTGGGCCCCGAGATGATCAGCGGCGTGCGCGCTTCGTCGATCAGCACCGAATCGACTTCGTCGACGATGGCCATGGCGAACGGCCGCTGCACCATCGATGCGCGGTCATACTTCATGTTGTCGCGCAGGTAATCGAAGCCGAATTCGTTGTTCGTGCCGTAGGTGATGTCCGCGGCATAGGCGTCGCGGCGCTCCTGATCGGTCAGGTTCGGGATGATCACGCCGGTGGTGAGGCCGAGAAAGCCATAGACCTGCGCCATCCATTCGGCGTCGCGCTTGGCGAGATAATCGTTGACGGTGATGACGTGGACGCCCTCGGCCGGCAGCGCGTTGAGATAGGTCGCCAGCGTCGCGACCAAGGTCTTGCCTTCGCCGGTGCGCATCTCGGCGATCTCGCCGCGGTGGAGCACGATGCCGCCGATCATCTGCACGTCATAATGACGCTGGCCGAGTGTGCGCCTGGCCGCCTCGCGCACCGTGGCGAAGGCCTCGGGGAGAATGCTGTCGAGCTTCTCGCCGTTCGCCAGCCGCTCGCGGAACAACACCGTCTGGTTGGCGAGGGTGGCGTCGTCCATCGCCGAGATGGCGGGTTCGAACGCGTTGATCTTCTGGACGATCGCCCCGAGCGATTTGACGTAGCGTTCGTTCGAGGAGCCGAAAAGGGTCTTGGCAAGGCCGCCGAGCATGGTGAATTCCTGTCGTAATAAGATGGTTGTCGGGCGAGCGCAGCCGGTCCTCCGGGCACCCGCGTCATGCGAAAACGAAAAAGGGCGGCCGCCTCAGCGCGCCGCGCACAGCCTCACTCGAGCCGACGCTCGAAGGGCAGATAGGTTGCGGGAAGCGGTGTGCTTTCGCTTTGCGGCCAGATGGTCCGTTGCGCTTCGACGCGCCGCGGCGCCGGCACTGCGGGGATCGCCCGCTGCGTGCGGCTCGCCACCGCCTCCGCCGCCTGCGCCGCCTGCACCACCGCCACGCCCTGCACCTGGCGCACCACGCGATCGCCCGAACCGTTGCCGGTCAGGCTCGCGAGCAGCGCAGTGAGGAGAAGCAACAGGTTCAATTCGGCTCTCTCAGGGCAGAAGCGTGCGACATAGTGTGCCGGGTGCCGTTCGTCCAATGGGGAATGCGCGCTGGCGAGGCAGAAATGTTTCTACTTGAGCCCGCTACCCTCGGCTCTTCGCCGTCACCCCCGGACAGAGCGACAGACGTAGCGCTTGCAGCTGTTCATCGACCGTCCCGATCACTTCACACCCGTCGGCTCGAACGTTACCTGCACCATGCGCGTATCGGGCATGCCGCCCCCATTGATGCGTTCGTTCGGCGCGGGCGACTGAGACATCACTTGCTCGCACGCCACTTTGTCGATCGCGGCGTTGCCGCTGCTCGCCTCCACACGACAGGAATCGGGTTTGCCTGACCTCGCGAAATGCACGCGCGTCAGCGCGGGTCTTGCATACCCAGTCGGCAGCTTGGCCACCTCCACCACCAAGTCGATTCCCGGCACATCCCGTGCTTTCGGTGCACCGGGAATTTCCCACCTGAAGGTGCTCGAAAAAGTCGCACGAATCGGCTTTCCCGCACCATCGCGCGCCGGATAGAACTTGGCGCGCTTGAGGAAAATCGCACAACTATATTGATCTAGCTCCGCGAATCCTGAGGTCCAGGTAATATGGCAGCTATCTGGCCTACCGGTGGCATCGATCGTCAACGTGAAGTGCAGTGTGCCGTATTGCTCTTTCCGAATTGCCTCAGAGGGGTAGTCGTCATTTGTGGCCCAACTACCCGGTGGGCTCTTGGGCTTCAGCGGGGTCGCCAAAGGGCCTTTGGGCACCTCCGTCGATTGAAGAAATCCAATCGCGAACAACAGCATCACTGGCCCCATGGTCGTCCCCCGTCCCCACCTTTCCATGATGGCCTCGCATTGCGTGGCGAAGCAAGCATTGTATGGCAGGCTTATGGAACGCTCTCCCCTCGCCCCTGTCGCCTTCCCCGACCTCCCGGTCATCCCCGGCGTCACGCCGCGTATCGCCCGCGCGCGCTACAAGACCTGGGACCGCTGTGACCTGACCTTCGTCACGCTCGACGAAGGCACCAGCGTCGCCGGGGTGCTCACCCAGAGCCGCTGCCCTTCGCCCGAGGTGGAATGGTGCCGCAAGGCGCTGGTATTGGGACAGGCGCGCGCGCTGGTGGTCAATGCCGGCAACTCGAACGCCTTTACCGGCGATCGCGGGCGCGCCGCAGTCGAGAACCTCGCCGCGCGCACCGCCCGGCATCTCGGCTGCGATCCCTCGGACGTCTTCCTCGCCTCGACCGGCGTGATCGGCGTGCCGCTGCCGATCGACAAGAGCGAGGCCGGCCTAGCCGCCGCCTTCACCGCCGAGCCGTGCAGCTGGGAAGCCGCGGCCGAGACGATCATGACCACCGACACCTTCGCCAAGGCGGCGATGACCAGCGCGGTGGTCGACGGGCGCACCGTCAACCTGGTCGGCATCATCAAGGGCTCGGGGATGATCGCGCCGGACATGGCGACGATGCTCGGCTTCGTCTTCACCGACGCCGCGGTTGCGCCTGAATTTCTGCAACGCGCGCTAAACGACGCGAACACCAGGACTTTCTCGTGCATCACCGTCGACGGCGACACGTCGACCAGCGACACGATCCTCGCTTTCGCCACTGGCAAGGCGGGCAACGCGCCGCTGGCGCAAGATGAGGACGCAGGCGCCGATGCCTTCCGGGCCGCGCTCGCCGATCTCTGCCATCAGCTCGCCCAGCTCGTCGTGCGCGACGGCGAAGGCGCGCAGAAATTGATCGAGATCACTGTGGAGGGCGCCGAGTCCGATCGCAGCGCCCATCGCATCGCCATGTCGATCGCCAATTCGCCGCTGGTGAAGACAGCGGTGGCCGGCGAGGACGCCAATTGGGGCCGCGTGGTGATGGCGGTGGGCAAGGCCGGCGAACCCGCCGAGCGTGACAGGCTGGCGATCCGCTTCGGCGCCACCCAGGTCGCCCGCGACGGCCTCGCGGTCGCCGGATATGACGAGGCGCCGGTCGCCGCGCACCTCAAGGGCCAGGAAATCGAGATCGGCGTCGATCTCGGCTTGGGCGAGGGCCGCGCCACGGTGTGGACCTGCGACCTGACGCACGGCTATATCTCGATCAATGCCGATTATCGGAGCTGACGCGATGGAAGGCGGGTGCTTGTGCGGGGCGGTTCGCTACCAGCTCAAGTCCGAACCGTTCGACGGCGGCTGGTGCCATTGCCGCACCTGCCAGTTGAATTCCGGCAGCCCGGCGATGGCCTTCGCCACCGTGCCGGTCGCCGATTTCGTCTTCACGCGAGGGGCCGGACTGGTCGGCAAGATCGCGTCGAGCGACTTCGGCCACCGCCGCTTCTGCACACGCTGCGGCACGCCCTTCCTGATGCAGGTCGATCACCAGCCCGAGACCGTCGACTTCAGCATCGCGACGCTCGACGCGCCGGACGCAGTGATGCCGGGCTTCCATATCTTCTATGCCAGCCGTGTAGGCTGGGCGGAGGCAGGCGACGACCTCCCCCGCCATGACCGGTTCCGGCCGGGTACGCGCGGGCTCTAGCGTTCAAATCTCCCCAGTGAGAGTCAGCGTCAGCACGCGCTTGTTGTTGGTCGTGAAGAGCCCGGCATTGCTCGCGTTCCACACGAATTTGTCGAACAGATTGGTCACGCGTGCGCGCACCGTCAGCGGCGTGCCGTCCACTTCGAAGCGCTGGCGCAGCCCGGCCTGGAAGACCGCGTAGCTCGGCAGCGTCGCGCTGTTGGCGCGATTGGCGTAGCGTTCGCCGCGGAAAGTGACTCCGCCGTCGAGCGTCAATCCCTCGATCCCCGGCACCCGCCAGGTCAGATTGGCGAGCGCGATCTTGTCCGGACGGCCGATCGGGTGCGCGCCGATCGCGCCGCTGTCGACCAGCTCGCCATTGATCTCGGCATCGAGATAGGTCGCGCCCAGCACTGCGCTCAGCCGATCGGTGATCGGGCCGGCCAGCGAAAGCTCGACGCCGCGATGCCGCACTTCGCCGACATAGCCATAGATGCCGTCGGCGGTGAGGCCCGGCAGCGGCTTGGAAATGTCGAACAGCCCGGCGATCAGCGCGGGGCCGCCCGGGATGACATATTTGACCCCCAGCTCCGCCTGGCGCGAGATCGCCGCGGGGAGCACCTCGCCGCGATTGACGGCATTGCCGGGGGCGACGCCCGCTTCCTCGAGCCCGCGCGCATAGCTGGCGAACGCCGTCAGCTGCGAGGTGATCCCGCCGGTGACCGAGCCGCTGTAGAGCCACGGCCGGGACGTCTCGCGCCGCTCGGTGCCTTCGAGCGCGCGCACCGTCTTGGTATATTCGGCGCGCTGGACGTCGGCGCGCAGCTCGGCAGCGCTGCCGATCGACAGGCGATATCCGATCCCGCCCGCATATTGGCGCACCGTGTCGCGCTTGCGCCGGGGATCGATTGCGAAATCGGGGCGCGGTATCGCCACCGGCGCATCGACATCGGGATAGAGCACCGTCGGCAGCGCGGTGCCGGGTGCGGTCCGCGCCCGGCTGTCGCGCAGACGCGCCATTGCGATCACCCGGTGGTTCAGCGCACCGGTGGCGAAGCTCTTCGCCGCGGTGACTTCGCCCGAGATCGACTGGAAGCGCTCGTCGCCGAACGCCTGCGAGATCGCCTCGGCCGGCCCGCCGTCGGCGGGGAAGCGGACCAGATTGAAATAGGTCCGCTGGTCGTCGGCGCGCGACAGGAAGGCCGACGCACCGAACCGCCAGCCGCTTCCTGCCTCCACGTCGGCGATCAGCCCGGCCTGCGTCGTCTCGGTGCGTTGCTCCATCCAGGGCTGCGAGCGTTCGGGGCCGCGCACCACCTGCGGAGGCGGCATGCCGTCGGCGGTGGCGAACAGCGTATCGCCGCCGCGTTCGAACCACGTGCGGCCATAGAGCGCGGTCAGCTTCACGCCCGGCAGCGGCGACCAGCGCGGGACGATTCCCACCGTGAAGAAATCGCCGCCGGTGCCGTCGGTATAGTCCTGCAGGAAATTGAGCCTGACGCTTCCGACGATCCCGAGGCGGCCGTCCGGCGTGGCCGTGGCCAAGCGCGCGTCGAGCACGGGCCCGCTGCCGCCCAGCCAGCCCGCCTCGATCCGTCCCTGCGTGCCCGGCGCGGCATCGGGCAGGTCATATTGCACCACACCCGACGGCGCGGCGAAATCGGTGCGCAGGCCGTTGGCGCCCACCCGGATCGCGGTACCGTCGATCAGCGTCAGCGGCAGCCCGGTCGCGCGGACGAAATAATGGTCCTCGATACGGTAATTGCCCGCGCTCTGCAGATCGAAGCCGCGCACTTCAGCCTCGCTGTAGAGCCCGACATCCTCTACTCCCACGCGGCGCCCGAACGCGTCATCGGCAGCGCGGACGACATCGCGGCCCTGCGGCGCCGGAGCCTGCTGGGCAAAGGCCTGGGGAGTGGCGAGCAACGACAGACAACAGAGGGAAATACGCATCGTCCATAGTCCTTTCGTTCGCCCCTCGGCCGATCGGATGCCCCCGGGCGCGGCACCTCCGGGAGCGGATTGGGACGAACGTCACGCAGGCGTGACGAACGGATGTTCGCGCGCGCGCATGCACGCGCTATCGTGCGCGCATGGCGACGAGGCCCCGCGAGTCGATTTCGGATCTTCAAATCTCCGGCACCGGCGCCGCCGTGCTGGCCGGCCTCGCGTTCCTGCTCGGCTATGGCGTGCGCGGCGACGAAAGCGTGCCGGCGCACCGCTCGGCCGCGCCGAATCCCGAAGGCGATATCACCGTCACGCTGATCTGGGGCGCGCTGATCACCCTGGGCTGGGTGTTCCGCGACCGGCTGCGCGAGATGATGCTGGCGCCCCAGCGTTCGCGCCTGCTGCTGGTCGCGCTCGCCTTTGTCCCGGTGGCGATCGTCGATGCGCTTTCGACTCAGATCCTCGCCGCCCCGGTCGATCCGGGCTGCGGGCTTCCGCCGACCCCGGATTTCTCGGGCTTCCTGCCCCGCGTGGCGATGTTCGGCACCACGATGCTGCTGGTGCTGCTGGCATGGGAGCAGCATCTCGCGCGGCTGCCACGCGCACCGCGATTCGAGCCAAGCTTCGCCCCGCCGACGCCGGCCGCGCCCGGCGAGTGGCTCGACTTCCCCGAATCGCCGCTGCTCCGTATTCGTGCCGACGATGTCGTGCTGATCCGCTCGGCGGGCAATTACAGCGAGATCGTCGCGCATGGTCGCGCGCATCTCGTCCGCGCGACGCTTAGCGAGCTATCCGATCGCCTCGCGCCGCAGGGCTTTATTCGCGTCCACCGCCAGACCGTGATCAACGCGCGCAACGTCCGCCAGGTCTGTCGTGACGGTGCCGGCCGCGCGCTGATCCACCTCTCCTGCGGCAACACGGTGCCGGTCGGGCGGCGCTATGTGGATGCGATCGACGCGCTGACGCGCGGGATCTAGGCGGCGAGAGCCGATAGATCGGCGCGCGTGTTGATGTTGACCAGCGCCAGCGCCGCATCGGGCAGGCGGATCGCGCCGGTATGCGCGATCCAGCCGCCGATCGCGCGATGGCCCCGCTCCAAATGCGCATCCAGCACCGACCCGAGCCGCCTCGGCCAAAACCCGATCGCATGCTGCGACGCCAGCACCCTGGCCTCGCCGCCTTCCAGCATATGTCGCAGGTCCCCTGGCAAGGGATGAACATCTACCGGCACGCACAGCACCGCATCAAACCCTGGATAATGCAAAGCGGCGTTCAGCCCGCCCAGCGGTCCCGCATCGGCGACGGGGCGATCCGGCAGCGATACCAGTCCTGGCCACGCGCGCCCGCAGACGACGAGATCGTCCACTTGTTCGCGCAAAGCCTCGATGCAATGCCCCATCAGGCAGCGTCCCTCGTGCAGCGCAAGCGCCTTGTCGGTACCGAACCGCCGCGACTTGCCGCCGGCGAGGATCGCGCCGAGCACGCGCATCAACGGTGCGCCTGTGCCGCGATCTGCGCGATCCCGGCCGCATCGTTCTGGCGGACCGCTTCACCGACGAGGATCAGGGTCGGCTTGTTCTCGGCCACGCTCCGCACCGCCAGCGGCAGCAGATCGAGCCGGGTGCGCAGGCAGCGCTCGCTCGCCAGGCTGACGTCGCAGGCGATCAGCACCGGCGTCTTGGGATCGAGCCCATGCGCGATCAGCTCGCGGCTGATGTCGCTGGCCGCCGATCGCCCCATGTAGAATGCCGTGGTGCAGGCCGGGTGGGCGAGCTGCGCCCAGTCGAGATCGAGCGGTTCGCCGGCGCGGGCATGCGCCGTGACGAACTGCACCCGCCGCGCCAGTCCGCGCAACGACAGCGAAATGCCCGCCGAAGCGGCAGCCGCGCTGGCCGCGGTGACGCCCGGGCAAATATGCGCGCGCACGCCGATTTCCGCGAGCGCCGCCACTTCCTCCATCGAACGCCCGAACATCGACGGATCGCCGCCCTTCAGCCGCACCACGCGTTCGCCCGCCAGTGCCGCCTCGACGAGCAATGCGTCGATCGTGCCCTGGTCCTTCGAATGCCGGCCGGAACGCTTGCCAACCGGCACCTTGCGCACATGATCGGGGATCAGTGCCAGCACGCCCTCGCCCACCAGCGCGTCGTAGAACACCACGCTCGCCGCGCGCAGCAACCGCTCGGCCTTGCGCGTGAGCAGATCGGGATCGCCCGGCCCCGCGCCGACCAGCCAGACCTCGCCCAGCCCGATGCCATCCTCATGCATTGGCGACGCTCCTGTTCTGCTCGATCAACCGGCGGATCGCCGGGCGGCACGAGCCGCAATTGGTGCCGGCCGACAATGCCGCGCCGACTGCCTCGACGCTGGTCAGCTGCTGGCTGGCGACGGCGCTGACGATCGTCTTGAGTCCCACGTCGAAGCACAGGCAGACGATCGGCCCGCGATCCTCGCGCGCGCCCGGGGGTGCGCCCGCCAGCACGGCGGGGCTCGCGGCCTCGCCGATCTGCGCGATCAGCCACTCGCGCGACGGCAACAGCCCCTCGCGCGTGACGAACAGCGCCGCGGCGAGCTTCCCGTCCTTCAGCACGGCCACCCGCCGCGAGCCGCGCGCGCGATCCACTGCCTCGACCCGCTCGCCCTTGGGCAGCAGCGCGTCGAGCTGCGCCGGATCGCCGGTACCCGCGATTTCGTAGAGCACGCCCCCGGCGACCTGCACCCGCGTCGCCCACAGGCACTCGGGCTGCTTGATTTCGCCTGCCGCGAGCAGGAAGCCGCGCCATTCGACCGCCACCGGCGCGATCGCGGCCGGAGTCGACTTGAACCCGGGCTGCCCCGAATGCGGATCGACCAGCGGCCGCGGCAGCAGCCCGGTGCGCCCGCCGGTCGATTGCTGGTCGGTCCAGTGGATCGGCACGAACAATTCGCCGCGGCGCTGGCCGATGCTGAGCGTGACGCGGAACACGCTGTCGCCCTGCGGAGTAGAGACGCGGGCCAATCCGCGGTCGGCGAGGCCCAGCTCCGCGGCATCGTCGGGATGGACTTCGACCAGCGGCTCGTCGCGGTGCCGGGCGAGTTTGGGGCTCAGCCCGGTTCGCGTCATCGTATGCCAATGATCGCGGTAGCGCCCGGTGTTGAGCGTCAGCGGCCATTTGGCGAGCGGTTCGGCCACCGCCCCTTGCCGAACCGGCACCAGCCGTGCTTTTCCATCCGGAGTCGGGAAGCGTCCCTCGGCAAAGGGCTCGCCGCCCCAGCGGAAGGGCTCGAGAGCGTCATAGGCCGCGTTGCCGAGCGCCGCCTGCCCCGGCAGCGCGAAGAGCCGCGCGCCGTCATTCTGATACGTCGAGAGCCGGGCATGCTCGCGGAATATCTCGGCGGGCCGGTCATAAGCGAACGCGGTCCGCCAGCCCATCCGCCGGCCGACCTCCTTGACGATCCACCAATCGGGCTTCGCCTCTCCCGGCAAGTCGAGCACCGCCCGCTGCCGGCTGATCCGCCGCTCCGAATTGGTGACCGTTCCGTCCTTCTCGCCCCAGGCGGCGGCGGGCAGCCGGACATGGGCGAATTTGCTCGTGTCGGTCTCTGCGATCACGTCGGAGACAACGACGAAGGGGCACGCCGCCAGCGCCTCGCGCACCCGCCCGGCATCGGGCATCGACACCGCCGGGTTGGTCGCCATCACCCAGAGCGCCTTGATCCGGCCCTCGCCGACGGCGCGGAACAGGTCGACTGCTTTGAGGCCCGGCTTGCAGGCAATGCTCGGGGCCGCCCAGAAGCGCTCGACGCGCGCAACGTTCTCGGCCGCGAAATCCATATGCGCCGCCAGCGTCGAGGCGAGCCCGCCGACTTCGCGCCCGCCCATCGCATTGGGCTGGCCGGTGATCGAGAACGGCGCCGCGCCGGCCTTGCCGATCCGGCCGGTGGCGAGATGCACGTTGACGATCGCATTGACCTGATCGGTGCCGCGCAGCGACTGGTTCACGCCCTGGCTGAACAGAGTCACCGTGCGCGGGTGCGCGGCGAACAGTTCGAAGAAGCGCCTGAGGTCGGCAGGCGGCAAGTCACAAGCCCGCGCCACCGACCACAGGTCGCTCCCCTCTCCAACCTTGTCCCAGAAGTCGTCGGGTACGCTGACGCTGCGGGACAGGTAAGCTTCGTCGATCAGTCCGTTGGTGCGGCAATGCGCGAGCAGGCCGTTCATCAGCGCGACGTCGCTACCCGGCTTGATCGCCAGATGGAGGTCCGCTTCGTCGGCGGTCTCGGTACGCCGCGGATCGATCACCACCAGCTTCGCGCCCGCATCGCAGCGCGCGCGGATGCGCTGATAGACCACGGGATGGCACCAGGCGGTGTTCGAACCCACGAGCACGAACAGATCGGCTGCGTCGAAATCGTCATAGCTTGCCGGCACCACATCCTCACCGAACGCGCGGGTGTGGCCGGCGACTGCGCTCGACATGCAGAGCCGCGAATTGGTGTCGATGTTCGCCGATCCGATGAACCCCTTCATCAGCTTGTTGGCGACGTAATAATCCTCGGTGAGCAACTGGCCCGAGACGTAGAAGGCGACGCTGTCGGGGCCGTGCTCGGCGATCGTCTGGCGGAAACGCTTCGCCACCAGATCGAGCGCCTTGTCCCAGCTTGCCCGGCGATTGCCGATCATCGGGTGAAGCAGCCGCCCCTCGAGGCCGACCGTCTCACCGAGATGCGTGCCCTTCGAACAGAGCCGGCCGTAATTGGCGGGATGCTCGGGATCGCCCTTGATCTCGACCGAACGTTCACCGGTGCGCGTCGCGAGAATGCCGCAGCCGACGCCGCAATAAGCGCAGGTGGTGCGGATCGCCGTCATTATTCCCCTCCCTGCAAGGGAGGGGTTAGGGGTGGGTGGCGTCGGGCGGGGCTCGATGCCCCGTCCGACGCGCATACCGATAGCGTGGGGGGCTCGCTACGCTCGCCACCCACCCCCAGCCCCTCCCTAAAAGGGAGGGGAGCAAGAATGAAAACCCTCACGCCGCCGCCTTCAACGCACCCGCGCGGCAGATCAGCACGCGGCCGGCGTTGATCTTGACCGGGATCACCGGGGTGCAGCCCTTGTCGTTGCCCTGCGCCTCGCCGGTCTTCAGCGCGATGTTCCAATTGTGCAGCGGGCACGCGACGCTGTGGCCATGGACGATGCCCTGGCTCAGCGGGCCGCCTTTATGCGGGCAGCGATTGACCAATGCGAACACCTGATTGTCGCCGGTGCGGAACACCGCGATCTCCTCGCCGCCGTCGACGGGGACGGTGCGGCTGCCGCGTACCGGGATCTCGTTCAGCCAGCCGATGTCGAGCCATTCGCCGATCATGCGATTTCCTCCAGACGGGGTTTGAATGCGGCCATGTGCGCATGTTGTTCGCGTTCCTCGCCCGAGGCGCGCTCGGCCCAGGGATCGTCCTGGCTGAAGGTCTGCGAGTACCAGAAGCGCGCGGCGAGCGCGTCGCGGAGCTCGGCATCCTCGACGATGCGGTCCTTGACGTACTGGAGCCCGACCCGCTCGATCCACGGCGCGGTGCGCTCGAGATAGCGCGCTTCCTCGCGGTAGAGCTGCACGAAGGCGGCGGCGTAATGCATCGCCTCCTCCTCGGTGGCGACCTTCACCAGAAGGTCGGTCGCGCGGACATGGATGCCGCCGTTTCCGCCGACATGGAGTTCGTAGCCCGAATCGACGCAGACCACGCCGAAATCCTTGATCGTCGCCTCGGCGCAGTTCCGCGGACAGCCCGAGACCGCCATCTTGAACTTGTGCGGCATCCAGCTGCCCCAGAAGCCGCGCTCAAGCTTGACGCCGAGGCCGGTCGAATCCTGCGTGCCGAAGCGGCACCATTCGGAGCCGACGCAGGTCTTCACGGTGCGCAACGCCTTGCCATAGGCATGGCCCGAGACCATCCCGGCGGCGTTGAGATCGGCCCAGACCGCGGGCAGATCCTCCTTCTTGATCCCGAAAATGTCGAGCCGCTGGCCGCCGGTCACCTTGACCATCGGCGCATTGTATTTCTCGACCACGTCGGCGATCGCGCGCAGCTCGGTGGGGTTGGTCAGCCCGCCCCACATCCGCGGGACGACCGAATAGGTGCCGTCCTTCTGGATGTTGGCGTGCATGCGCTCGTTGACGAAGCGGCTCTGCTGGTCGTCGACATATTCGCCCGGCAATGCGCAGAGCAGATAGTAATTGAGCGCCGGCCGGCACGAAGAGCACCCGTCGGGCGTCGACCAGTGCAGCTTCTGCATCACTTCGGGGATCGAGCGCATGCCCTGCGCGACGATCTCGCGGCGGACGTCGTCATGGCCGAAGCTCGTGCACTTGCACATCGTCTTCGGCCCGGCCTGGACTTCGTCGCCGAGCGTCAGCGCGAGGAGATTCTCGACCAGCCCGGTGCACGAGCCGCAGCTCGCCGAGGCCTTGCAGCCGGTGCGCACCGCATCGAGGCTGCATGCGCCCTTTTCGATGCAGGCGACCACCTGCCCCTTGGAGACGCCGTTGCAGCCGCAGATCTCGGCATCATCCGAGAGCGCCGCAACGGCCGCCTTAGGGTCCGCCTGCCCACCTCCGGAGGCGAAGGCCTGGCCGAAGATCAGCACGTCGCGGAGCTGCGAGACGTCCTCCTGCTTCTTGAGCAAGTCGAAATACCAGCTGCCGTCGGCGGTATCGCCGTAGAGCACGGCGCCGACGATGCGGTCGTCCTTGACGACCACGCGCTTGTACACGCCGCGGCTGGCGTCGCGCAGGACGATGTCCTCGGCGCCGTCGCGGCCCGAGAAATCGCCCGCCGAGAAGACGTCGATCCCCGAGACCTTGAGCTTGGTCGACGTGACCGAGCCCTTGTAGCCGCTATGCTTCTCGACCAGCCCGTCGGCGAGCGCGCGGCACATCTCCCAGAGCGGCGCGACGAGGCCATAGACCTGCCCGGCATGCTCGACGCATTCGCCGACCGCGAGGACATTGGCGTCGCTGGTCACCATGTGATCGTCGACCTGGATGCCGCGGCCGACCGCGAGACCGGCTTCGCGGGCCAAAGCGGTGTTCGGGCGGATGCCGACCGCCATGACCACGAGGCTGGCCGGGATCACCCGGCCGTCCTTGAGCTTGACGCCTTCGACTGCGTCGGTGCCGAGGATCTCGGCAGTGTCTGCCCCGGTGAGGATCGTCTGGCCGCGCGCTTCGAGCGCCGACTTGAGCAGCCATCCCGCCGCTTCGTCGAGCTGGCGCTCCATCAAGGTCGGCATCAAATGGAGCACGGTGACCTTCATGCCGCGCAGGCTGAGCCCGTGCGCGGCTTCTAGCCCGAGCAGGCCGCCGCCGATCACCACGGCGTCGCCGCCCTTGTCGGCCGCAGCCAGCATCGCGTCGACGTCGCTCATGTCGCGGAAGCTGATCACGCCGGGCAGGTCCTTGCCGGGCACCGGGATGATGAAGGGATCGGAGCCGGTGGCGATCAGCAATTTGTCAAAGCCGAGCGTGCGGCCGCTCCGCGAAGTGACTGTCTTGCCGATGCGGTCGATCGCCGTCACGGGGTCGCTGGAGATCAGCTCGATGCCGTTGTCGCGGTACCAGTCATGGCCGTTGATCACGATCTCTTCGAAGGTCTTCTCGCCCGCGAGCACCGGCGACAGCATGATCCGGTTGTAGTTCACATGCGGTTCGGCGCCGAAGATCGTCACCCGATAGCGGTTCGGGTCACGCGCCAGCAGTTCCTCGACCGCACGGCATCCCGCCATGCCGTTGCCGACCACCACCAGATGCTCGCGCCGCACGGGCACTTCGGGTGCCCCTTCCGCCGCCTCGCCGGTCCAGCCTTCGCCAATCAGCTCCATGCCCAAACTCCAGAACGCAAAAAGGCCGCCATGCGGGCCGTCGGAGAGTTCCGACGCCTGCATGGCGGCCTTGCCAATTCACCCTGACCGGCAATTGCCGATCGATGCACCACCGGTTCCCGACCTTGGGAGCGGCAGCTATGTCTCGTTCGGGCGCCCTTGCCCGATCAGCGCCATGATGCTGATTCGCGCGAACGAGTTCAAGTGCGAATTTTGCATTGCAGCATTAAAGCGCCCAATCGAGCTGCAACCACAGCCTGCGCGTATCGGTGGCGAACAGGTCCGCATTGTAATCGGCGTAGCGCACCGACAGCGTCGTCTTGCCCAATTTGCCGCTGGCGAGCAGATCGAGCTCGTTGCCATAATGGCGCATCAGCCGGTCGCTCTCGAAGCGATGATAGACCGCCTGCAGCGACACGCCCTTGAACGGCCCCGCCGCCTTCCACCCATAGCCCAGGCTGCCGTAGAGATCGCGCACGCCGTCCGGCGGAGTGGTCAGCAGCTTGTCGGCCCAGCCCTGGAACTTGAAATTGGTGCCGAGCGGGAACTGGAACGAGGTCAACGCCACGCCCTTGTCGGCGCCGAGGACTTCATAGCCCGCACCCAATTTGGCCCCCGACACTTCCAGCCCGGCATCGAGCAGATAATAGTCCGCGCGATAATCGTTGGGATTGCGGCCATATTCGGACTGGGTCGCGTAGCTCGCCTGGTACGATAGCTTCGCCGCCGCCGACAGCTTCTGCGCGCCTGCCAGCCGCACGCCATAGCTCTGGTTCGACAGCCGATAGCCCTGCACCACGGCCTCGTCCTGATCGATCAGATAGGCAAAGCCGGTGAGGGTCCCGACCGGCGTCGCGTACGACAGATTGGCGAAGATATTGTCGCCCCCGATACCCGGCTGGCGCGCGCCGATGCCCTCGACGCCCCAGATCGTCCGCACGTCCCAGGCATAGCTGACATCGGCCTTGAGCCCCTTGAGCGGCGTCAGTTCCAGCCGCACCGCATCGAAGGTCTGGGCATTCTGGCGGAAAGGGCCGTTCCCGACGAAGCGCTCGTCGTCGAGTGCGATCCGCTGCCGCCCGGCCGTGACCGCGAACGCCTTGGTCTTGTACTGGAGCTGGGCGCGGTAGAGCGCGATATTTTCCGGATCCGCCACCAGCGGCCGCGTCGCGGCGCCGTGGAGCCCGTCATAATAATCGTCGATCACTGCCATTGTGCCCTGCGCTTCGACCAGTGCGGTCCACGGCCCGGTCGAGGCTTGCACGCCCGCACGCACCCGCACCGTGAGTGCCTCGGCATCCTGGGCGAGCCCGTCCTGCTCGACATGCTCGTAGCGGGCACGCGCCTCGGCGAGCGGCTTGATCTCCTGGGCACAAGCGGGCCCCGCGGCGACCAAAGCGGTCGCCGTAAACAACGTGAATTTCATGTCGGTCCCCTTATGCGGGACGGAGGCCAGGCCCCCGTCCCTCACAGTTTCAGATACGCGCGCCGCTGGTCCAGGTCGAGCGCCAGCGCGCCTTGACCAGGATCAGTCCGGCCAGCGCCACCAGTGCCAGCCCTGCGAAGATCAGGAACCCCGCAGAGAAGCTTCCGGTGAGCTGCTTGGCGAAGCCCAGCGACGAGGCGAGATAGAAGCCGCCGATGCCGCCGGCCATGCCGACGAGCCCGGTCATCACGCCGATCTCGGCCTGGAAGCGCTGGGGGACGAGCTGGAACACCGATCCGTTGCCCGTGCCGAGCGCGAGCATCGCGAGGACGAACAGGGCAAGTGCGCTCGCCACCGTGGGCGCCGCGCTAACCCCCGCCAGCGCAAGCGCCGCGACGACGAACACGGCCGACAGCGCCTTCACGCCGCCGATCCGGTCGGCCAGCGCGCCGCCCAGCGGCCGCACCAGCGATCCGGCGAACACGCAGGCCGCAGTGCAATAGCCCGCAGTGATCGTGGTCAGCCCGAACCGGTCGGTGAAGTAGATCGGCAGCGACGCCGCCAGCCCGACGAACCCGCCGAAGGTCACCGCGTAGAAGCCCATCAGCCACCACGCGTCGGGCGTCTTGAGCGGCTGGAAATAGGCCGTCAGGTTCTTGGGCGCGGGCGCATTGGGCGCATCCTTCGCCATGAACATGTATGCGACGAAGACGATCGCCAGCGGAATGCAGGCCAGCCCCAGCACCGAATTCCACCCGAAGAGCTTGGCGAGCGTCGGCGCGAACAAGGCGGCGAGCACGGTGCCCGAATTGCCCATGCCGGCGAGGCCCATCGCCTTGCCCTGATGCTCCGGCGGGTACCAGCGGCTGGCCAGCGGCAAGGCGATCGCGAAGCTGGCCCCGGCGAAACCGAGGATCACGCCCAGTGCTAGCGTGCCGGCGAAGCTGTTCACGCCCATGACCCAGGCGACGAACAGGCCGACGATGACGATGACCTGGCTGATCGCCCCGGCGCGCTTGGGTCCGATCCGATCGACCAGCAGCCCGTTGACGACGCGCAGCAGGGCCCCCGCCAAGGTCGGCGTCGCCACCATCAGTCCCTTTTGCGCCGCAGTCAGGTGCAGCGTCTTGGCGATCTCCGGCGCGAGCGGCCCGAGCAGCACCCAGACCATGAACGCCAGATCGAAATAAAGGAACGCCGCGATCAACGTCGGCGTGTGTCCCGATTCCCAGAAGCTCGACTTCGCCCGGGCCGGCCGCGGATCCACGTCCGCGCCACCCCCGGCATAATCGAAACCTTCGCGCATCAGTTCTGCAATCTTCATCGCCCGAACTCCCCAAATGCCCTTGCGGGCACGAAAAAAGCCGCCTCCGGCCTCATGCACATGCAGGGACCGGACAGCGGCTTTGCTGATGATATTGGGGAAGGCCGTCCCGGCGCTGGGCCAGCCCTCCATGGACGCGCTACATCGCGTGTCGGTTCATACGTTCATCATCCAGAAACATTTCGCAAGTGCAAAAAACTTATCTGTGATTAGCGCGCAAGTGCAGCAAGGTATCCGCCGATATCGTCTGGATCGAACACCGCGCCATCGAAGAAGCGGTCCGGACCGAGCGTGAGCGCCCCCTGATGGGCACCCACCGGCAGCGGCGCTGCCAGCGCGCCTTCAACCTTCATGCTCGCTCCGGGCATCGGCAGCCCCGCTCCGCCCAGCGCGCGGCGGTAGATGTCGGGCCGGAATACGTTTGCGGCCTGGCGCTCGATGGCGGCGTCGGACTTGACCATCCCCCAGCGCACGAGCTGCGAATAGATCCACAGCGCCTGGCTCCGCCACGGAAAGCCCGCGGCCTCGCGGTGAAACAACAGGAAGTCGGGAATCTCGACCGGCGCGTTGCCGCGGCGCAGCACAAACCGGCCGCTCAGCGCAGTCATGATCCATTCGGCCAGCTGACCGACATGTTCCGGCCGCTCGAGCAATTGCGCCAGTTCCTCGCGATTCGCCGGATCGTCGCACCACGCCGCGGCATGCGATACCGCGACCAGCAGCCGATCGACCGTTTCAGCATTGTTCTCCATCCAGTCGGTACGCATCGCGAGCACCTTCTCGACGCCGCGCCGCCAGATGTTCACGCCTGCGGCGATGATTTCGCCCACGCCCTCGGCCACCGCGACGCTGTTCCACGGCTCGCCGGCGATGAATCCGTCTATCTCGCCCAGCCGCAACGCCTCGACCATGAACGAAGGCGGCAGCACGCGCAGGCTCACGTCGCGGTCGGGATCCACGCCGGCATAAGCAAGCCAATAGCGCAGCATCAGCGCATGGCTGGAGAAGCGATGGACCACCCCGATCACCGGCTTGCGCCGGTAGAGCCCGATCGCATTGGCAAAGTCGTGCGCCGTCGCCACCGGATCCTGCACGCGCGTCGCAGGCTCCGGATCGAGCGCCAGCGCGAATTCGGGCGTCATCACCAGTGCGTTGCCGTTGACGTTGAGCTTGAACGGCGCCGAGAGGGCCGCGGGATGCTGGCTGAGGCCGAGATTCACGGCGATGGCGAGCGGCGCGAGCATGTGTGCCGCCTGCACCTGCCCGTAGACCAGCCGATCCCGCAGGGTCGCCCAGGACGTGGTGCGCACCAGGCTGAGGTCGATCCCCTGCGCTTCGGCAAAGCCCTTCGCCCGCGCGGCGACCAGCGGCGCGCTGTCGGTGAGCGGGAGGAAGGCAATCGATAGCGGCGTCATGGCTGCCCCCCGAGCAGGCTGTGGGCGGTGATCAGCGCCTCGGCCACCTCGGCGATGCGCTTGCTCTGGCTCATCGCGGTCGAGCGCAGTAGCGTATAGGCTTCGGGCTCGGACAGCCCGCGCGTCTGCATCAATATCGCCTTGGCGCGATCAATCGTCTTGCGATCGGCCAGCGCGGTCCGTGCCTCGTCGAGCTCGCTCTGCATCCGGGCAAAGGCATTGAAGCGCCGGATCGCGAGATCGAGGATCGGCTTCACGCGATCCTTGCGCAGCCCATCGACGACATAGGCCGATACCCCGGCATCGATCGCCGCGCCGATCATCGCATCGTCGGACTGATCGACGAACATCGCGATCGGCCGGGCCAGCGCACGGCTGACCGCGAGCATCTCCTCCAGCGTGTCGCGGCTCGGGCTGCCGAGATCCATCAGCACCACGTCGGGCGCCATCCGCTCGATCTTCGCCACGAAGGCGCCCTGCGGCGGCACGACATGCAAATCGTCATAGCCCGCGTCCCGAAGCCCTTCCTCGAGCACGGTCGCGCGCAAGCCGCTGTCGTCGACGATCACGATCCGCAAGAACGCACTTTCCCAAGAGCCGCGCGCCTAATGCAGGCGCGCGGCGACGCCGGTCAATCGTCGATCGAGCGCTTGTGAGTCTCGGGGAGCAGGAAGAGGCCCACCAACAGCGTCACGATCGCCGCGACCACAGGATACCAGAGACCGTAGTAAATGTCCCCGGTCGCCGCGACCATCGCGAACGCGGTCGCCGGCAGGAAACCGCCGAACCAGCCATTGCCGATATGATATGGCAGCGACATAGACGTGTAGCGGATGCGGCTGGGGAAGAGTTCGACGAGCATCGCCGCGATCGGGCCGTAGACCATCGTCACCAGCAGCACGAGCGCAGTCAGCACCGCCACGACCATCGGCTTGTTGATCGCGGCGGGATCGGCTTTCGCCGGATAGCCGGCTTCCGCCAGCGCCGCCTTGGCCGCATCCTGGAAATCGGCGATGCCGATCGTCGCGACGGCGCCTTCGGTCAGCACTTCCTTGCGCGGATCATAGACGGGAATCCGCTGCGCGCCGATCTGCACGATGGCGGTCGTGCCCGCCGGCGCCTCGATATTGCGATAGCCGATGCCCTGCTTGGCGAGGAACGCCTTGGCGATGTCGCAGCTCGAGCGATCGAACTTGTTCTTGCCGATCGGATCGAACTGGAACGAGCATTCGGCGGGATCGGCGGTGACGGTCACCGGCGCGTCGCGCTGTGCATGCGCAAGCGCCGGGTTGGCGGCTTCGGTGAGCATGCCGAACAGCGGGAAATAGCTTGCCGCCGCGATCGCGCAGCCCGCGAGGATGATCGGCTTGCGCCCGATCCGGTCGCTCAGCCAGCCGAAGAAGACGAAGAAGGGCGTGCCGATCGCCAGCGCGATCGCGATCAGGATGTTGGTCGTCCAGCCATCGACCTTGAGCGTCTTCTCGAGGAAGAACAAAGCGTAGAACTGGCCGGTGTACCAGACCACCGCCTGCCCCACGACCGCGCCGAACAAGGCGATCAGCACGACGCGGAGGTTGCCCCATTGGCCGAACGCCTCGGTGAGCGGCGCCTTGGACGTGGTGCCTTCGTCCTTCATCTTCTGGAACACCGGGCTCTCGTTGAGCTGGAGCCGGATCCACAGCGAAACGCCGAGCAGGATGATCGAGACGATGAACGGCACGCGCCAGCCCCAATCGGCGAACGCTTCCTCGCCGATGATCGAGCGCGTGCCGATCACGACGAGCAGGGCTGCGAACAGCCCGAGCGTCGCCGTGGTCTGGATCCAGCTGGTATAGAGCCCGCGCTTGTCGTTGGGGGCATGCTCGGCGACATAGGTCGCGGCGCCGCCATATTCGCCGCCCAGCGCAAGGCCCTGCGCCAGTCGCAGCACGATCAGGATCACCGGCGCGGCGACGCCGATCGAGGCGTAGCTGGGCAGCAGGCCGACGGTGAAGGTCGAGAGGCCCATGATCGCCATGGTGACGAGGAAGGTGTTCTTCCGGCCGACGAGATCGCCGATTCGGCCGAACACGAGTGCCCCGAACGGCCGCACCGCGAAGCCCGCGGCGAAGGCGGCGAGCGCGAAGATGAACCCGGTGGTCTCGTTGACGCCCGAGAAGAACTTGGCGGAGATGATCGTGGCGAGGAGCCCGTAGAGGTAGAAATCATACCATTCGAACACCGTGCCCAGCGACGATGCCGCGATCACCAGTTTCTCGTTCTGCGTCGCCTGGTGGTGGTCGGGCTGCCCCGCTGCTTCGGCCATGAATCGCTCCCCTTGTTCTGTTATCGCTAACTGACCGCATGCCGACGCGGCCGCAAGCCCCTTGCGCTTCACAGCGGCGGCGCATCGGCCTAAGCAGCGGCCATGATCGACCGTTTCTTCCTCTCTCACCCGCGCAGCGTCGGCGAGAGCTATGGCGAGCACGCTGCCACCGCGTCACGCTTCGGCTTCACCATGATCGTCGGGGGGGCGGCCTGCGTCGTCCACGCCGTGTTGCCTTTCCTGTTCGCCCGCACCGCAAGCGACGCGGTCAAGCGGCTCTATAGCCAGATGCTCGCCCGCCAGCCCGGCATGACGGCACGCAAGCCCGCCTATGAACAGCCCGAGTGGCAGATCGAATACGAAATCTGACCGCGTGATCGAGCACGTCGCCATCATCGGCGCGGGCTTTTCGGGCACGCTGCAGGCGATCAACCTGCTCCGCCACGAAGGCCCGCGCGCCACGCTGATCGAGCGCGCGCCGGTGGCGGGCACCGGCCTCGCTTACGGCGCGGCGCATCCGAGCCACGTCCTCAACGTCCGCGCCGCGAACATGAGTGCGTTTCCGGACGATCCCTCGCATTTCGTCCGCTGGCTCGAAGCGCGCGGCGTGCAGGACGCGCCTGCCGCCTTCATCCCGCGCGTCACTTATGGCGAATATCTGCGCGAGCTGCTCGAAGCCGCGCTCAAGGATCCGAGCGGGCGGCTCACGCTGGTGCGGGACGAGGTCCAGGATCTCGATCTCAACGGCGGCGTCACCGTCCAGCTTCGCGACTGCGTGCTCGAAGCCGATGCGGCAGTCCTCGCTGTCGGCAATCTGCCGCCCCATGATCCGCCGGGGCTCGATCCCGAAAAACTGTCGACGCACCGCTACAAGGGTGATCCGTGGCACGCATCGGTCCCCGAAAATCTCGGCCCCGACGACACGGTATTGGTGATCGGCACCGGCCTCACCATGATCGACGTCGTTCTGCTGCTCGATGCGCGTGGCTTCAAGGGCAGAATCGTCGCGCTCTCGCGGCGTGGATTGCTGCCGCGTGCCCATGCCCCGGCCAGCGACTGGCAGAAGATCGACGAGCGCCCCGCGACCACCGCCTCACGCCTCCTCCAGACCGTGCGCGACCGCGGCGAGGCGATCGGCTGGCGCAATGCGGTCGACGAGCTCCGACCCTTCACGCAGGCGATGTGGGGCAATGCCAGCGAGGCCGAGCGCGCCCGCTTCCTCCGCCATCTGCGCCCATGGTGGGACGTCCATCGCCACCGTCTCGCGCCCGAAGTCCATGCCCGGTTGATGGCGGTGATCGAACGCGGCCAGCTCGAAGTGATCGCCGGCAAGACGCTCGGATTCGACGAGCAGGCCGACGGCATCCATGTCCAGCTCCGCCGTCGCGGCGCGGATACGCTCGAGACTTTGCTCGCCCAGCGCATCGTCAATTGCACCGGTCCCCTGGGCGATCTCGCCCGCACCGAAGAGCCGCTGCTCCAGAAGCTTGCCGCGCGAGGGCTGATCCGGCCCGACGCGGCGCATCTCGGCATCGACGTCGACAATCAGGGGCAGACGATCGACGCCGGCGGCAGGCCCAACCCCGATCTCTATGCGCTCGGCCCGATGACGCGAGGGGCATTCTGGGAGATTGTCGCAGTACCCGACATCCGCACCCAGACATGGAATGTCGCCCGCCGCCTCTCCAACGCGCACTGGGTTGGCGGCGAAGGGCTCTAGACCCGCGCCCAAGCGCAGTTAGTATCAATTGACACTATCTCGCGGCGCGGGTATTTCGGCGCCATGACCGATCCTGCAAATCCCTTGGGCCTCAACGGCTTCGAGTTCGTCGAATTCACTTCGCCCGATCCGCTCGCGATGGCGCGCCAGTTCGAGCAGCTCGGCTTCGTGCCGACGCACCGGCACCTCACCAAGAACATCACGCGCTACAAGCAGGGCCGCATCAATCTGATGCTCAACCGCGATGCCGACGGCCGCGTTGCGCAGTTCCGCAATGAGCACGGCGCCTCGGCCAGCGCGATGGCGTTCCGCGTCGCCGATCCGGCCAAGGCGATGGAATGGGCGCTCGCCCACGGCGCCAAGCCCACCATCGAGGACGACACCGTCATCGAGGGGATCGGCGGCTCGTATCTCTATTTCATTCAAGACGGCATCGACCTCTACGCCGATTGGGCCGAGATCCCCGGCTGGCAGGAAGCCGAGGCGAAGAACAATGTCGGGCTCGACCTGCTCGATCACCTCACCCACAATGTCCGCCGCGGCCAGATGCGGGTGTGGAGCGAGTTCTACAAGACGCTGTTTGGCTTCGAGGAGCAGAAGTATTTCGACATCAAGGGCCAGGCGACGGGACTGTTCAGCCAGGCGATGATCGCCCCCGACAAGGCCATCCGCATCCCGCTCAACGAAAGCCAGGACGACAAGAGCCAGATCGAGGAATTCATCCGCGAATATCATGGCGAAGGCATCCAGCACCTCGCACTGACCACGCCGGACATCTTCGACACCGTCGAACGCCTCCGCGCCCGTGGGGTGAAGCTGCAGGACACGATCGAGACCTATTACGAGCTGGTCGACAAGCGTGTCCCCGGCCACGGCGAGGACCTCGAACGGCTGCGCAAGAACCGCATCCTGATCGACGGCAATGTCGGCGACGAGGGCATATTGCTGCAGATCTTCACCGAGAACATGTTCGGCCCGATCTTCTTCGAGATCATCCAGCGCAAGGGCAATGAAGGCTTCGGCAACGGCAATTTCCAGGCGCTGTTCGAGAGCATCGAGCTGGATCAGATCCGGCGTGGGGTGATCAAGGTCGACGCTTGAGCCGCCAGCCGTCACCCCGCCGGAAGCCGGGGTCTCGTGCGGCAGGTTCCTCTCGCCTGCGATCCCGGCTTTCGCCGGGATGACGGATGGGGATAGGGTCGCCCAAATCCGAGGAGCCTGCATGACCGATTACTTCCCCGGCTTCGGCAACCATGTCTCGACCGAGGGCGTGCCCGGCGCACTGCCGGTTGGGCGGAACAGCCCGCAGAAACCCGCCTTCGGTCTCTATGCCGAACAGATTTCGGGAACCGCCTTCACGGCGCCGCGGCACGAGAACCGGCGTTCGTGGCTCTATCGCCTGCGGCCGACCGCCGAACATCCTCCCTTCGTGCGCTATGAAGGCGCGGCAAATTTCGCCCCCGGCACCGTGCAGGCGCCCCTGCCCCCCAATCGCCTGCGCTGGGACCCCATCCCCGGCCCTGCCGAACCGACCGACCTGATCGACGGCATGACGACGATGCTGGCCAATCGCGACGCCGCCGATCTCGAAGGCGTCGCGGTGCATCTCTACGCCGCCAACAAGGACATGACCGGTCGGGTCTTCGTCGATGCCGATGGGGAATTGCTGTTCATTCCCCAGGAAGGCCGGCTGACGCTGCTCACCGAGTTGGGCCGCATCGACATCGCACCCGGCCAGATCGCTTTGATCCCCCGCGGCGTGAAGTTCCGTGCGCTACTGCCCGATGGCGAGGCGCGCGGCTATGTCGCCGAGAACCACGGTGCGCTGTTCCGGCTGCCCGATCTCGGGCCGGTCGGCGCCAATGGACTCGCCAACTCGCGCGACTTCGAGACTCCTTCCGCGTGGTTCGAGGACCGCGACGAGGCTACGGAGGTGGTTCAGAAATATCTCGGCAGCCTGTGGACCACGACGCTCGATCACAGTCCGCTCGATGTGGTAGCGTGGCACGGCAATCTCGCCCCGTGGCGCTACGATCTCGCGCGGTTCAACACGATCAACACGGTGAGCTTCGACCATCCCGATCCGTCGATCTTCACTGTGCTCACCTCGCCCAGCGACATGCCGGGGCGCGCAAATGCCGATTTCGTGATCTTCCCGCCGCGCTGGATGGTGGCCGAGGACACGTTCCGGCCACCCTGGTTCCACCGCAACGTGATGAGCGAAGCGATGGGGCTGATCACCGGCGCATACGACGCCAAGGCGGAAGGCTTTGCGCCGGGCGGGCTCTCGCTGCACAATCTGATGTCGGGGCACGGGCCCGATCTGGCGAGCTGGGAGGGTGCGTCGAACGCCGACCTCAAGCCGCACAAGATCGAGGGGACGATGGCGTTCATGGTCGAAACGTGCTGGCCGTATCGGCCCACCCGGTTCGCGCTGGAGCGGGCGCAGCCGGATTACGACGCGGCCTGGAAGGGATTTCCGAAAGCGGTGTTGCCTTGATCCTCCCCGGCGCGGGGAGGTGGCAGCGCAATGCGCTGACGGAGGGGGCTCTCCTCATGGGATACCCTTTGCGGCAGGCCCCCTCCACCATGCTGCCCATGGTCCCCCTCCCCGTTCCGGGGAGGATCTGAATGGATCGCCTCACCACCACACCCGCTGGCGTCACGCTGGGCCCTCTCGCCCTCATCCCCCAGGATACCGCCCGCAACTTCGTGCTCGAATTGCGCGCCGGGCGCTTCCACGGCTTCGTCGTGCGCAAGGGCGATGCTTTCCACGGCTATGTCGATAGCTGCGCGCATATGGCCTTGCCGCTCGCCCAGAAGCTCGACGCGTATCTCACGCCTGACGCCAGCCATATCCAGTGCAGCTGGCACGGCGCGCTGTATCGGATCGAGGACGGCACATGCGTGGGTGGCCCTTGCGTCGGTGCCAAGCTAATGCCGTGGCCGATAGCAGTACGCGACGGCATGATCGTGACTGCCTGAGAGGAAGATGATGGAACCCACGCTCGATTTCGGCCTCGGCGAAACCGCCGATATGATCCGCGACACCACCGCGCGCTTCGCGAAGGAGCGGATCGAGCCGCTCGCCGCGAAGATCGATGCCGAGGACTGGTTTCCGCGCGAACTGTGGCCCGCGATGGGCGAGCTGGGGCTGCACGGCATCACCGTCGACGAGGAATATGGCGGGCTCGGACTCGGCTATCTGGAACACGTCGTCGCCTGTGAGGAAGTCAGCCGCGCCTCGGCCTCGATCGGGCTTTCCTACGGCGCGCACTCCAATCTCTGCGTCAACCAGATCAGCCGCTGGGCGAGCCCCGAGCAGAAGGCCAAATACCTCCCCAAACTGATCTCGGGCGAGCATGTCGGCAGCCTCGCAATGTCCGAAGCGGGCGCCGGCTCGGACGTCGTCTCGATGAAGTTGCGCGCCGAGAAGACCGCCAACGGCTATGTCCTCAACGGCACCAAATTCTGGATCACCAACGCGGCTTACGCGGATACTCTCGTAGTCTATGCGAAGACCGGCGAAGGCAGCCGCGGGATCACCACCTTCCTGATCGAGAAGGACATGCCCGGCTTCTCGATCGGCCAGAAGATCGACAAGATGGGGATGCGCGGATCGCCGACCGCCGAGCTCGTGTTCAACGATTGCGAAGTCTCCGAAGAGCAAGTGATGGGACCGATCAACGGCGGCGTCGGGGTGCTGATGTCCGGGCTCGATTATGAGCGCACCGTGCTCGCCGGGATCCAGCTCGGGATCATGCAGGCGTGCCTCGACGTCGTCCTCCCCTATCTGCGCGAGCGGAAGCAGTTCGGCCAGCCGATCGGGCATTTCCAGCTGATGCAGGCCAAGGTGGCGGACATGTATGTCGCGCTCAACTCGGCGCGGGCCTATGTCTACGCCGTCGCGAAGAATTGCGACGCGGGGCGGACGACGCGGTTCGATGCGGCCGGGGCGATCCTGCTCGCTTCGGAAAATGCCGTGAGAGTGTCGCTCGAAGCGATCCAGGCGCTGGGCGGCGCGGGCTATACCAAGGACTGGCCTGTCGAACGCTTCGCACGCGACGCCAAATTGCTCGATATCGGCGCGGGGACGAATGAGATCCGGCGAATGCTGATCGGACGGGAATTGGTGGGGGGCTGAGCTAGCCGCAGTCCGCCGCCTCGGTGGCGTTCGCGCTCTCGTCGATGCACCGCTTCATGATCGCGGAGCGCCGCTGCGCCTCCACGGGCAGATAGACACGCTCGAACTCGGCCTTTTCGCGCGCGATCGAATCTGCCTGGTTCATCACCTGGCTTCGGCGCGATCCGCCGAGCACCAGCCCGACGAGAGTCGAGATCAGCAACGCGGCGATCGCCAGCGGGATAACCGGGCGCCATGCCCTGAGCGTTTCCTTGCCGAAGAGATAAGCCAGCAGCGAGGATACCATGCCGAGCACCGCGGCGAGGACCGCGCCGACGATCCCCTCCAGCGTCCATCCCGCGACCGCTCCGGAAACCACGCCAACGAGCGCGAAGGCCAGAATGAAGACGAACGAAAGCAGGAAGCCGGTGCGCGCGCCCGCCGCGCGCACCAGCCAAGCCATCGCGGCTGCCAGCGTGATCGCGACGAACAGCGCCGGCGCCACGAGCGTGACCAGTCCGAACGCAACGCTTGCGTAGAATTCGCGGATCAGCGGGAAGTAGACGGAAGACACACCGTCAGTTTCCGGACCGGCCCAGCGCATTGCCTATCGCGCGCATCTCACTGTCATGCGTCGCTTTATTGATATTTCCCGCCTTCAAGTCGGCGGTGCTGCGGGCCTGATATTCGCGGAGCTTCGCGCGGAATTCGGCCCGGCTTGCGAACTGATCGACCGTAGGAATAATGACCGGACCCGTCCTCGGCCCCTTTGGCGGAGGCGCATTCAAGCAGGGCTTATTTGGTTTCGGCGGGCATGTCTCAGTCGCGAGGGCAGAAACCGGCAGCATCGAGACAACGAAAAGCAAAGCAACGGAGCGTGCCATAAGGACCTCCCATGACTCCGGGGCCCCTGTTTGGCCCCCTTCTCGTAGTTGAACTAGTATGCCTGCCGCGCAACATTATCAAGCACGCGGCAATCTGCGTCGATCGACTTGAGAACTATTTACCTCAGCGAAACAGGTGCAACGGAATCGCCTCGGCCATCGCCGTCTCCCCGCGGCCGTCGGGGTGGAGGTTGTCGCCGCCCTGCAGGTTCGCCGCGAGCCGCTTCGGGTTGGCGGGATCGGCGACGACCTTTTCCATGTCGATCACTGCGTCGAAATCCTTCGAGGTGCGGATCCAGTTGTTGACCTGCACCCGCATCGCCTCGCCCGTCGGGGTCGAATAGCCCGCGCCCTCATAAGGCAGGATCGTCATCGCGTAGATCTTGATGCCGCGCTCGTGCGCGCGAACCGCGAGTTGCCTGTAGCCGGCAATGAGCTGGTCGGCGGTGATCGCCGGGCGCGCGACGCCGTTCACCGGGCGGCCCGAATTGCCGATGTCGTTGATCCCTTCGAGCAGCACGACATGGCTGACGCCGGGCACCGACAGCACGTCGCGATCGAAGCGCGACAGCGCGCTCGGGCCGGTGCCGTTGGCTAGGATGCGGTTGCCCGAGATCGCCTGGGTGATCACGACGTGCGGCATCCCGGCTGCGGCGAAGCGCCGGCCGAGCACGTCGCCCCAGCGGCAACGCGGCATCGCATCATTGGCGCAGCCGACATTGTCGGTGATCGAATCGCCGTATGCGACGACCACCGGGCGCTGCTTCGCCCCCAGCACGTCGAGGCCGGCGATCAGCGGACGCAGCCGCCATTGCTCGGCGGGCGCGAAATCCTCGGTGGTGTGATCGCCCGCGGCCGAAACCAGCGTCTTCTGGCCGCCGACATCGTGAACGGTGTTGAACTGCGTCGCCTCGGGGAAGAACAGCGAAACCTCCACCACGTCGAACGCCTTGACCGGCAACGCGATCGGATCGCTCACCAGGGGCGCACTCTCGGGCACGCGCACCGACGCCGTCCCTCCGAACGTCACGCGCACTGCCTGCCCACCAGGGAGCCGTACCGTCGCCGCGCCGATCGTCAGCGCGGGGCCATAATCATTGGCGAGCCGCAGGCGGAGCTGCGGGCCGCCTGCGCCGACGCGAACTGCCGATCGGATCGTGACGTTCTCGAGCGTCTTCGCCTGATCGCCCTGAACCTGCCACATGCTGGCGGTCCAGGCGCGCGTCCAGCGCTCCCCGCCCGGCGCCGCCGCGACCAGCAACAGGGCCGCAGCCGCGACGAAAAACCGCATCCCCCGCATCACACTCTCCCGTTTTTTCTTGTTACCAGACCTTCACGCGCTGTTCGGGCTTGAGGAACAGTTTCTGCCCCTCCTGCACCTTGAAGGCAGGATACCAGGCGTCGAGGTTGCGTACCGTCTGGGCACGCCAGCGCGCCGGGGCATGGGCATCGGTGGCGATGCGTGCACGCAGCGTCTGTTCGCGCGACTTCTCGCGCCACGCCTGTGCGTAAGCGAGGAAGAAGCGCTGATCGCCGGTGAGCCCACCGATCACCGGCGCTTCCTTGCCGGCCAGCGAGGCGTGATACGCCTCATAGGCCGCGGTGAGCCCGGCGACGTCGGCGATGTTCTCGCTCAAGGTCTGCTGGCCGTTGATGAACACGCCCGGCAGCACTTCATAGGCATTGAACTGCTTGACCAGCGCCTGCCCGCTTGCCTTGAAACGCGCCATGTCGGCAGGGGTCCACCAGTTGCGCAGCCGCCCGGTAGCGTCGAAATTGGCGCCGAGATCGTCGAAACCGTGGCTGATCTCGTGCCCGATCACCGCTCCGATCGCGCCGTAATTGGCGGCGGCATCTGCACCGGGATCGTAGAAAGGCGCCTGCAGGATCGCGGCGGGGAAGTTGAGTGCGTTCTGCAGCGGCAGGTTGACGGCGTTGACCGTCTGCGGCGTCATCCACCATTCGCCGCGATCGGGCGTCTTGCCGATCTTGGCGAGCTGGTGGCGATATTCGGCGAGTTCGGCGCGGCGCAGATTGCCGACCGGATCGTCGGCCTTGACCTCGAGGCCGGCATAATTGCGCCACGTCTCGGGATAGCCAATCCCGACCTGCATGCCCGCGATCTTCTTGCGCGCCTCCGCCTTTGTCGTCTCCGCCATCCAGGGCAGTGCGGCGACGCGCTTGTCGAACGCGGCGAGGATGCCCTTCACCATATGCTGGATGTCCGCCTTGGACGAGGCGGGGAAATAGTCCTTCACGTAGAGCTGCCCCACCGCGTCGCCGAGCCAGTTGTTGACGCTGCCGATCGCGCGCTTGTCGCGCGGGCGGGGCTTTTGCTGGCCGTTCAGCGTGTGATTGAAGAACTCGAAATGTGCTTGATCGAATGCCGCGGGCAGCACCGCGCTGACGTCGTCGATACGGTGGAAGGTGAGCCAGTCCTGCCACGCCTGGAGCGGCTCGCTTGCGACGAGCTTCGCCAGCGCCGCAGTGGTCTGCGGATGCCAGACGATGAAATCCTGCTGTTGCCCGAGACTCGCGGCGGACCAGAAGGCGTCCCAGTCGATCCCCGGCGCCTTCTTCGCAAAATCCGCCTTCTTCCACGGATTATTGGCCTTATGGATGTCCTGGCTGGTGACGATGTCGGTATGCGCCTGCGCGATCTTGGTCTCGAGGTCGAACACGCGCTGCGCCCGGGCATCGGGCTCGGTGATGTTGGCGAGGCTCAGCAGCTTGCCGATATAGGCGCGATACTGGTTGCGGATCGTCGCCATCTCCGGCTTGGGCGACAGATAATAATCGCGATCGGGAAGCCCGAGCCCGCCCTGGAGCACATAGGGAACATTGGTGTCGGGCCGATCGAGCGCCTGGCTGATGAACAGCCCGAACAGGTTCCCGGTCTGGAAGTTGGTCGCGTTGAGCGGGTCGACATCGGCGCGGATATTGGCGCCGAGCATCGCCGACAGTGCCTTCTTGTCCGCGAGCGCGGCGATCCCGTCCATCTCCGCGCCCAGCGGCGAAAGCGCGTGCTTCTCGATCGTGGCGGTATCGGTGAAGGCGCTGTACCAATCGGCGATCCGGCGCTGATCGGTGCCCGGTGCGGCATTGGCCTTGAGCGCGGCCTGGATGATCGCGACGTTGTTCGCCTCGGCCTTGTTGTAGACCTCGAGGAATGCGCCGACGCTCGAGCGGTCGGCCGGAATCTCGGTCTTCGCGCGCCATCCGCCATTGGCGTGCTCTTCGAAATCGTCGCCGGGGTTCATACCCTTGTTCAGCCCCGCGACGTCTATTCCGATGCCGGTGCCCGCGGTGGCCGCGGTGCCGTTGTCGGCCGGGGTTCCGGGCGTGCAGGCCGCGGTTGCCAGAAGCAGGGCTAACAACGCTGCGCGAGTCGTCACGTTCGGGCTCTCCCTTTCAAGTCCGTTCGTGCAGCGTGCTACTCTCGCACGAACGCGCGCGCCAGTCTTCCCAAGCAGCGACACGCGGTGTAGGCAGGGAAAAACTAGGACAGGAAGGATGCCCTAATGAGCGCTCCGGTGCTCGACAGCAAGGTATCGCCCGAGGGAGAGGAATTTCGCGCTCGCGCGGCACACAACCGTGCGCTGGCCGAGCGGCTGCGTGCCGATGTCGCGAAGGCGGCGCTGGGCGGCTCCGAGAGTTCACGCGAACGCCACACCAGCCGCGGTAAACTCCTGCCACGCGAACGCGTCGAACGGTTGCTCGATCCGGGCAGCCCGTTTCTCGAGATCGGCCAGCTCGCCGCGTGCGACATGTACGAAGGCGAGGTCCCCGGCGCGGGGATGATCGCGGGAATCGGCCGCGTCTCGGGTCGCACCTGCATGATCGTCTGCAACGACGCGACGGTGAAGGGCGGGACCTATTACCCGATGACGGTCAAGAAGCATCTCCGTGCGCAGGAGATCGCCGAGGCCAACCGCCTGCCCTGCATCTATCTCGTCGATTCGGGCGGCGCGAACCTGCCGCATCAGGCCGAGGTGTTCCCCGACCGCGACCATTTCGGGCGTATCTTCTTCAATCAGGCGAACATGTCGGCGCAGGGCATTCCGCAGATCGCCTGCGTGATGGGCAGCTGCACCGCCGGCGGCGCCTATGTCCCCGCGATGAGCGACGAGAGCGTGATCGTCCGCAACCAGGGAACGATCTTCCTCGCCGGCCCGCCGCTGGTGAAGGCGGCAACGGGCGAAGTGATCAGTGCCGAGGATCTCGGCGGCGGCGACCTGCACGGGCGCAAGTCCGGAGTGGTCGATCATGTCGCCGAGAATGACGAGCATGCGCTGACGATCGTCCGCGATATCGTTTCGCACCTCTCCTCTCCGTTCGCTTCGAGCGACGTCGAGAAGCGTGTCTCGACTTCGCTCGACACGAACGGGACCAAGGAGCCGAGACCACCAAAATATGACGTGGAAGAACTCTACGGCATCGTCCCCGAGGACGTCCGCGCGCCGTATGACGTGCACGAAGTGATCGCGCGGATCGTCGACGGCAGCGAGTTCCACGAGTTCAAGGCGCTCTACGGCACCTCGCTGGTCTGCGGCTTCGCGCATATCTGGGGCATGCCGGTCGGGATCATCGCCAATAACGGCATCCTGTTCTCGGAAAGCGCCCAGAAGGGCGCGCATTTCATCGAGCTCGCCTGCCAGCGGCGCATTCCCCTGCTGTTCCTCCAGAACATCTCGGGATTCATGGTCGGTGGCAAATACGAGGCCGAAGGCATTGCGAAACATGGCGCAAAGCTCGTCACCGCGGTCGCCACCGCCACGGTGCCCAAGATCACCGTGCTGATCGGCGGCAGCTTCGGCGCGGGCAATTACGGGATGTGCGGGCGGGCTTATTCGCCACGCTTCCTCTTCTCCTGGCCCAATAGCCGCATCTCGGTGATGGGCGGCGAGCAGGCGGCGAGCGTGCTGGCGACGGTGCACCGCGATGCCGAGAAATGGACGCCCGAGGAAGCCGAGGCGTTCAAGGCGCCGATCCGCCAGCGCTACGAAGACGAAGGCAATCCGTGGCACGCCACCGCGCGGCTATGGGACGACGGCATCATCGATCCGGCGCAGACGCGGGACGTGCTCGGGCTGGCACTGGCCGCGACGCTCAATGCGCCGATCCCGGACCGGCCGGCATTCGGCGTGTTCCGGATGTGATGGCCGGGCGTGTCTTATTCCTCCCCGAGCTTGTCTCGGGGAGGGGGACCGCCCGGCGCAGCCGGGTGGTGGAGGGGCAGGTGCGAACGCGCCCCCGCCACTATCCCGCGCACGACCCCGTCGAGATCGCGAAGCACTTCGGCAGCGGGCACCCGGAACGTCGATATCCCGCTTGCGGCCAGCCAGCTGTCGCGGCGCAAATCCCGATCCGGCCGATCGCCGCGCGCATGCGCTTCGCCATCAACCTCGATCGCCAAGCGCGCATCGCTGCAGTAAAAATCGAGACTGTAACCACCAGTCGGATGCTCGTGCCGAAACTTGAGGCCGCCTGGTCTTGTACGGAGCACTTGCCAGAGGAGCACTTCCGGCAGGCTCATCGCGCGGCGTCGCGCCCGACTCTGCCGGACGGCGTGACGATTTCCCCTTGGCGATCGATCCTTGAACATCGCTCCTGCCCTCCACCAAGCTTCGCATGGTCCCCCTCCCCGAGACAAGCTCGGGGAGGAATTGAAAGAGCCCAGCCATGATCCTTCTCCCCGTTCTTCTCGCACTCCAGACCACTCCCGTCGCGCCGATCGTGAAGGGCACGGCCCTGCCCCCGCCCGCTTCCGAGGAGGCCGCGGTGCTCGCCCCGATCAACGGGCTGTTCGCCGCGATCGCCGCGCGCGACGGACAGGCAGCGCTGCCCTTCGTCCGCGCCGAGGGGCGTGCCACGGCCGCCGGCAACAAGCCCGACGGCACGCCCATGGTGAACAGCCGCAGCTGGGCCGATTTTGCCGCCGCGCTTAAGCCGGGTGCGGAGCGCTTCGAGGAACGGATGCCCAGTCCGGCGATCGAAGTCGATGGCGACATCGCGATGGCCTGGGGCGACTATGTCTTCCTGGTCGACGGCAAGGTGGTCCATTGCGGCGTCAACCACTTCGACCTCGTCCGCGAGAACGATGCGTGGAAGGTGTTGAACGTTACCTGGTCGCGCCGCACCACGGGGTGCCCCGGCCAATGAGCCGCGACACGCTCTTTCTGCTCGAGCACGAATTCGCCGATCCCGCGCTGGGCGGTGAACGCGTCTTCTATTGCAAGGACTGCATGACGATCGAAGGCCTGCTCGCGGCCTTTCCCGATCGCGCCGCCAGTATCGACGTGGTCCGCGTGCCATGGCCGCGCCCACGCGCGGCAGTGGTCGCGGCGATCGGCGAGGCGAACCAGAACCTGCCGGCGCTGGTGTGGGAGGGCGGTTTCGTCAACGAAATCGAGGCGTTGCTCGCCACGCTCGCCGAGCGCAATGGCTTTCCGGAGCGGCATCCATGATCCTCGAAGGCGAAGGCAGGGCGCCGATCGCGCAGCCGAGCGAGGCCCAGATTCGCGATCTGGTGACTTCGCTCGCGTCGCCCGGTCTCAGCTTCGCTTCACTCACCGACGAAGCGGGCAATTACCTCCAGGTCGCCGGCGGCCGCCCATGGTGCGTGGTGGAAAAGCGCGAGGTTTCGCCGCTCCGCCATTGGCGTGCACACACCGAATCCGGGCGCCGCCCCTATGCGGACGGCGCGAAGATCCGCTCGAAAGCCGGCGAGATCGTGCTTCGAGCGGATGAATGGATTCTCCTGAAGCAGGCTACGGACCTTTTTGCCGCATTCTCCGCGCGCAAGGCATTTCCCGACTTCGTTCGGTGGCGCTCGATGAACTCCACGCTAGGGCTTCCCGAATGATTAAATCGCTTCTCATCGCCAATCGCGGCGAGATCGCCTGCCGCATCGTCCGCACCGCGCGGGCAATGGGCATCCGCACGGTCGCGGTCTATTCGGATGCCGACGCGAAGGCCCTGCACGTGCGGCAGGCCGACCAGGCCGTGCATATCGGCCCCTCGCCGGCGCGCGAGAGCTATCTGGTGGCTGAGAAGATCATCGCCGCGGCGAAGGCTACGGGCGCCGAGGCCATCCATCCCGGCTATGGCTTCCTCTCGGAAAATGCCGGTTTCGCCGAAGCCTGCGCCTCTGCCGGCATCATTTTCATCGGCCCGACACCCGATGCCATCCGCGCCATGGGCGGAAAAAGCGAGGCGAAGGCGCTTATGGCGCAGGCGGGCGTTCCCGTGGTGCCCGGCTATCACGGCGAGGATCAGGCCGACGAAAAGCTTGCCGGCGAGGCAGAAGCCATCGGCTATCCGGTTTTACTCAAGGCTTCAGCTGGCGGCGGTGGCAAGGGCATGCGCATTGTCCGTGAAAAGCGTGAATTTGCGGCAGAGCTCGCAGGCGCAAAACGCGAAGCGCTCGCCGCCTTCGGCAATGACCGTATGCTGATCGAGAAATATCTGGAACGGCCGCGTCATGTGGAGGTGCAGGTCTTTGCTGATGGCCATGGCAATTGTCTTTCGCTTTTCGAGCGCGATTGCTCGATCCAGCGCCGGCACCAGAAAGTCATAGAGGAGGCCCCTGCCCCCGGCCTGCCCGATACGCTCAGGCAACGCATGTACGACGCGGCGGTCGCCGCCGCCCGCGCCATCGACTATCGCGGGGCTGGAACGGTGGAGTTCCTGCTCGACCCGTCCGGCGAGTTCTATTTCATGGAAATGAACACCAGGCTTCAGGTCGAGCATCCGGTCACGGAATATATTACCGGGCTCGATCTGGTCGAATGGCAGATCCGTGTTGCGAATGGAGAGGCGCTGCCGGACGACTGGGGCAATCTGCGCATCAACGGCCATGCCATCGAGGCACGGATTTACGCCGAAGACCCGGCGCATGATTTTCTGCCGTCAATCGGCACGGTCAGCCACCTCGCCTTTCCGGAAGAAGGACCTCACCTTAGGATAGATAGCGGCATACGCACCGGCGACGCCATCAGCGTGCACTATGATCCGATGATCGCCAAGCTGATCGTCTGGGATTACGACCGTCCGTCTGCCGTGCGGCGTCTGCGTCTTGCACTCGAAAAACTGGCGATT
>Ga0102587_1000405_pt1 | contig 46233 bp, 43 predicted proteins | sample AraplaF_Col_mTSA_FD_76853 | JGI IMG/M metagenome (GOLD analysis project Ga0102587, IMG submission 76853) | Arabidopsis root microbial communities from the University of North Carolina, USA - plate scrape MF_Col_mTSA (SPADES assembly) (version 2) | ecosystem: Host-associated > Plants > Roots >... | reverse complement strand
GGTGGCTTTGTTGTCAGCTAGCTTCATTTCTTGCTTCTTTCTTTCGTATCAGTGTCAAATTGGGTCGGGCTGGGAATCACGGAGCCGGGGTCGAGGGCTGCAGCAACTTTAAAACGTCATGGGCTTCAGAAGTAGAGGCGCTTGCCTTGGCCGATTCGTCCGCCAGCTGGCCGGCGTCCTTCCGTTTTAACAGCAGGTCGAGCAGGTCGTTGTCGGACAAATCCATTAAATCACTCAACCCTTTAGCCTGCCTGACGGTCAGGGTGGCCTCGTAGCCCTGGAAGAAGCGCGCTATCAGCAGGTCGTTTTCCAGCAGGCCGCGCCGGCAGCGCCACTTGAGCTTGCTCAGGGCGCGCTCATCGAGCAGGGCGTCGGCGGTTTCCATAGCGTCGGGTCGGTCAGCGAATGGTCAGACTGTCCTCAAAACCATCATTTCCTTGATCTTGCCAATGGCTTTCGTCGGGTTCAGGCCCTTGGGGCAGACGTCGACGCAGTTCATGATGGTGTGGCAGCGGAACAGGCGGTAGGGGTCTTCCAGGTTGTCCAGGCGCTCGGCAGTGGCTTCGTCGCGGCTGTCGGCGATGAAGCGGTAGGCCTGCAGCAGGCCGGCCGGACCGACGAACTTGTCGGGATTCCACCAGAAGCTGGGGCAGGAGGTCGAGCAGCTGGCGCACAGGATGCACTCGTAGAGGCCGTTGAGCTCGTCGCGCTCTTCGGGGCTCTGCAGGCGCTCTTTTTCGGGCGGCACGTTGTCGTTGATCAGGTAGGGCTTGATCGAGTTGTACTGCTTGAAGAACTGCGTCATGTCGACGATCAGGTCGCGCACCACGGGCAGGCCCGGCAGCGGCTTGAGCACGATGACCTCGGGCAGCGTGCGCATATTGGTCAGGCAGGCCAGGCCGTTCTTGCCGTTGATGTTCATCGCGTCGGAGCCGCAGACACCTTCGCGGCAGGAGCGGCGAAAGCTGATGGACGGGTCCTGCGCCTTGAGCTTCATCAGCGCGTCCAGCAGCATGCGCTCATGGCCGTCGAGTTCCACCTCGATGGTCTGCATGTAGGGCTTGGCGTCGGTGTCCGGGTCGTAGCGGTAGATCTTGAAGGTGCGTTTGGTCATGGGGTTCTCGCTTCTTGTGGGGTCGCAGGCCGGCTGTGCGTCGGTGGTATCAGAACGTGCGCGTCTTCAGCGGCACGGAATCGACGGTCAGGGGCTTCATCTGCACCGGCTTGTAGGCCAGGCGGCTGCCTTCGCTGTACCACAGCGTGTGCTTGTGCCAGTCGGTGTCGTTGCGGCCGTTCGGGTGCTCCGGCGTGTCGCCGTAGTCGTCCACCGAGTGTGCGCCGCGGCTTTCCTTGCGGGCGGCGGCCGACACGATGGTGGCTTGCGCGGCTTCGATCAGGTTTTCAACTTCCAGCGCCTCGATGCGCGCGGTGTTGAAGATCTTGGACTTGTCTTTGAGGCCAATGCGGTTGACGCGCTCTCGCAGGGCGGCGATCTTGGTCACGCCCTCGTCCATGATGGCCTGGGTGCGGAACACGCCAGCGTGCTGCTGCATGGCGGCGCGCAGGTCGTTGGCCACGTCCTGGGCGTATTCGCCGTCGGTCGCGTTGTCCAGGCGCGCGATGCGGGCCAGGGTCTTGTCGGCGGCGTCGGCCGGCAGCGGCTTGTGCGTGGTGGTCTTGGCGAACTCGACGATGTGGTTGCCGGCGGCCTTGCCGAAGACCAGCAGGTCCAGCAGCGAATTGGTGCCCAGGCGGTTGGCGCCGTGCACGCTGACGCAGGAGCATTCACCCACCGCGTAAAGGCCGTTGACCACCTGGCTCTGGTTGTTGGCGTCCTGCGTGACGACCTGGCCGTGGATATTGGTCGGGATGCCGCCCATCTGGTAGTGGATGGTGGGCACCACGGGAATCGGTTCCTTGGTGATGTCGACGTTGGCGAAGTTGTGGCCGATCTCGAACACCGAGGGCAGGCGCTTCATGATGGCGTCCACGCCCAAGTGGGTCATGTCCAGCAGGATGTAGTCCTTGTTGGGGCCGCAGCCGCGGCCTTCCTTGATTTCCTGGTCCATGGAGCGCGAGACGAAGTCGCGCGGCGCCAGGTCCTTCAGCGTGGGCGCGTAGCGCTCCATGAAGCGCTCGCCGTTGCTGTTGCGCAGGATGGCGCCTTCACCGCGGCAGCCTTCGGTCAGCAGCACGCCGGCGCCGGCCACGCCGGTCGGGTGGAACTGCCAGAACTCCATGTCTTCCAGCGGGATGCCGGCGCGCGCCGCCATGCCCAGGCCGTCGCCGGTGTTGATGAAGGCATTGGTCGAGGCGGCAAAAATGCGGCCCGCGCCGCCGGTGGCCAGCAGCGTGGTTTTGGCTTCAAAAATGTGGACGTCGCCGGTCTCCATTTCGAGGGCGGTCACGCCCACCACGTCGCCCGCGGCGTCGCGGATCAGGTCCAGCGCCATCCATTCGACGAAGAAGCTGGTCTTTTCCTTGACGTTCTGCTGGTACAGCGTGTGCAGCATGGCGTGGCCGGTGCGGTCGGCCGCGGCGCAGGCGCGCTGCACGGGTTTTTCGCCGTAGTTGGCGGTGTGGCCGCCGAAGGGGCGCTGGTAAATCGTGCCGTCGGGATTGCGGTCGAAAGGCATGCCCATGTGTTCGAGGTCGTACACGACCTTGGGCGCTTCGCGGCACATGTATTCGATCGCGTCCTGGTCACCGAGCCAGTCGGAGCCCTTGACGGTGTCGTAGAAGTGGTAGTGCCAGTTGTCCTCGCTCATGTTGCCGAGCGAGGCGCCTATGCCGCCTTGCGCCGCGACGGTGTGCGAACGCGTGGGGAACACTTTGGAGAGCACGGCCACGTTGAGGCCGGCGCGCGCCAGCTGCAGCGATGCGCGCATGCCGGAGCCGCCGGCACCGACGATGACGACGTCAAATTTGCGCTTGGGGAGTTGGGAAGTTGCGGTCATGATTTTTGTGGGGGTGTCGGTCTTCTTGTCGGGTCTGCGGGGCGGCGGCTCAGAGGCGCCAGAGAACCTGGATGCCCCAGCCGGCGCAGGCCACCAGCCAGACGATGGTGAACACATTCAAGACCAGCTTGATCGAGGCCGGCTTGATGTAGTCCATCCAGATGTCGCGCATGCCGACCCATACGTGGTAGAGCAGGGCGATGATGACCGTGAAGGTCAGCACTTTCATCCATTGCGCCGAAAAGATGCCGGCCCATTTGTCGTAGCCGATGGGGCCCTTGCTGAAGATGACCTGGGCCAGCAGCAGCACGGTGAAGAGGGCCATCAGGGCGGCCGTGACGCGCTGCGCGAGCCAGTCGCGCAAACCGTAGTGGGCGCCGACAACAATGCGCTTGGAGCCGTAGTTAACTGCCATTTTTGATGCTCCTTGTGATCAGTAAAAGCCGAACAGCTTGGCGCCGAGGACCAGTGTCAGGGCGATGCTCGCGGCCAGCGTGAAGATGGCGGAGGACTTGCCGAACTCCTTGCTGACGGCGGCGTGGCTCACGTCCATCCAGAGGTGGCGCAGGCCGGCGATGAAGTGGTGCAGGTAGGCCCAGATCAGGGCCAGGGCCGCGAGCTTCCAGAGGAAGCCGGGCAGGCCCAGCATGCCGATGTTGAAGGCGGCCTTGAATTTTTCGAAGGAAATCTCGGAAGAGATCGAGGTGTCGAACATCCAGATGATGAAAGGCATCAGCAGGAACATGATGAAGCCGCTGATACGGTGGAGGATGGAAACCCAGCCAGCAGGCGGCAGACGATAGGAAGGGAGGTCGGAAAGGGCGTTGATGTTGCGGAACTCGGGCCGCTTGGGACGCTGTTTGGAGGCCAGCTCTGTCATTTTTAGGCTTTCGTGGGTGTAACTGGTTGGTAACCGGGCGTGCAATTACAGCTAAACAGCCGAATTCTATTGCAACGCAACAATAAGCTTACAAACGTTTGCAGCTTCTTGATGAATCCCGTCAACTAAGGTCGTTTTTGTAGTGATGGGTGTCGGTGCGGTACAGGCCCCGGCGCAATTCCATGGGCAGGTCGTTGTAAGTAAAGGCGATGCGCTCCACGCTGAGCAGCGGTGCGCCCACCGGCACGCCGAGCAGCGTCGCGGACGCTTCATCGGCCGCGATGGCGCGGATTTTTTCCTCGGCGCGCACCATGCGCACGCCGAACTCGGTTTCAAACAGCGCGTACATGGGGCCGCGGTGGGTGGCCAGCCGTTCGGCGGTCAGGCCCTTGAAGGGGCCGCCGGGCAGCCAGACGTCTTCGAGGATGGTTGGTGTGCCCTGGAAGGCCAGCACGCGGCGCAGCTGCAGCACGGCGTCGCCAGTGCGCAGCGACAGCGGGCGTGCGATGTCGGCGGGCGCGCGCAGGCGCTTGCAATCGATGATCTGCCGCTCGGCCGGGCCTTCGCTGTTGGCGTCGCCGTTGTCGGGCATGAGGCGCAGGAAGCGGTACTGCACATGCTGCTCGGCATGCGTGGCCACGAAGGTGCCCTTGCCCTGGCGGCGCACCACCAGGTTTTCGGCGGCCAGTTCGTCGATCGCCTTGCGCACCGTGCCCTGGCTCACGCGAAAGCGCGCGGCCAGGTCCATTTCGCTGGGGATGGCCTCGCCGGGCTTCCATTCGCCGGCCTGCAGGCTTTGCAGGATCAGCACCTTGATCTGCTGGTACAGCGGGCTGAAGGCCGGTGCCACGCCCGCTGCCGCGCCGGCATCGCCGGCGAGGGCGGCGGGATCGGTCAATGAGGACGTGTTGATGGCCATGGCAGCAGTTTGGCGGCGGTTAACAGCAGGTTGCGGCGACGCCGCGGCGGGCGCGCGGCTTCCCGGGAAATAAACTCCGAATCAAGCCCGAATCATATCTTATATAAGACATAAGACAAATTGACGCCCGTCACTTTTCAAGCGTAAAATCTTGGGCTGAGCCAGTGCATGGCCTGCCGTTTTGCGGTGATTTTGAGGGGCGAAACCCCGCCAAACCATCCCTGAATATCCCAGGCTCGCGCCAGACATCTCACACCACACCCCTCATCAACCGATTCTTAACTTTCCTGGAGCCCTCGATCATGAGCAAAAAACCCGTCCGTGTTGCAGTCACCGGTGCAGCTGGCCAAATCGGTTACGCACTGCTGTTTCGCATTGCCTCCGGCGAAATGCTCGGCAAGGACCAGCCCGTCATTCTGCAACTGCTCGAAGTGCCTGTTGAGGGCCCGCAAAAGGCGCTCAAGGGCGTGATGATGGAACTCGACGACTGCGCTTTCCCGCTGCTCGTCGGCATGGAAGCCCATAGCGACCCGATGACGGCCTTCAAGGATGCCGACTACGCGCTGCTGGTCGGTTCGCGCCCGCGCGGCCCCGGCATGGAACGCGCCGAACTGCTGGCCGTCAACGGCGCCATCTTCACGGCGCAGGGCAAGGCCCTCAATGCCGTCGCCAGCCGCAACGTCAAGGTGCTGGTGGTCGGCAACCCCGCCAACACCAACGCCTACATCGCCATGAAGAGCGCGCCCGACCTGCCGCGCAAGAACTTCACCGCCATGCTGCGCCTGGACCACAACCGCGCCGCCAGCCAGATCGCCGCCAAGACCGGCAAGCCCGTGGCCGACATCGAAAAACTCACCGTCTGGGGCAACCACTCGCCCACGATGTACGCCGACTACCGATTCGCCACCATCAAGGGCGAGAGCGTCGCCAAGATGATCAACGACCAGGAATGGAACGCCAATGTGTTCCTGCCCACCGTCGGCAAGCGCGGCGCCGCCATCATTGAAGCACGCGGCCTGTCCTCGGCCGCATCGGCCGCCAACGCCGCGATCGACCACATGCGCGACTGGGCGCTGGGCACCAACGGCAAGTGGGTCACCATGGGTATCCCCTCGGACGGCGAGTACGGCATTCCCAAGGACATCATGTTCGGCTTCCCCGTGACCTGCGAGAACGGCGAGTACAAACTGGTCGAAGGCCTGGAAATCGACGCCTTCAGCCAGGAACGCATCACCAAGACCCTGGACGAGCTCAAGGGTGAGCAGGACGGCGTCAAGCACCTGCTGTAAACCAGTACCCAGCACCGAGGCCGCCCAGCACCTTGCCCGCACACCACCGCCGCCCCTCATGAGCGACTGGAACCCCGCACTCTACAGCCGCTATGAGGACGAGCGCACGCGCCCGGCCCAGGAGCTGCTGGCGCGGGTTCCGCTGACGCAGGCGGCCACGGTGTTCGACCTGGGCTGCGGGCCGGGCAACTCCACCGAGTTGCTGGTCCGCCGCTTTGCGGGCGCCACGGTCACGGGCACCGACAATTCCGAAGCCATGCTGGCCAGCGCGCGCAAGCGTTTGCCGGCCGCGCGTTTCGAGTTGAGCGACATCGCCGATTGGCAACCCGCTGCCGGCGATGCCGCGCCCCAGCTGATTTATGCGAATGCGGCCCTGCAATGGGTGCCCGATCACGCCACACTGGTCCCGCGGCTGTTCGCCGCGCTGGCGCCCGGCGGCGTGCTGGCCATCCAGATGCCCGACAACCGCGACGAGCCTACGCACCGCCTGATGCGCGAGCTGGCGGCCGAGGCGCCCTGGGCCGAAGCCATAGGCGACTATTCGAAGCTGCGCACGGATCTCTTTTCCATAGACCGCTATTACGACCTGCTGGCCGACAAGGCCGCGCATGTCGATGTCTGGCGCACGGCCTACCAGCACCCCATGGCTTCGGCTGCGGCGATTGTGGAGTGGGTGCGCGCGACGGGCCTCAAGCCATTTGTCGACCGTCTCCCGCCTGAATTACAAGCGAGTTACCTCGCCGAATACGAGCGGCGCGTTGCCAAGGCTTATCCTGCGCGCACCGATGGCAAGCTGCTTTTAGCTTTCCCGCGCATGTTTATCGTGGCGCAGCGCAAGCCATGAGCACCACCGCCGTTCATCCCGCGCAAGTGCTGCTGGGCGCCCAGGCCGGCGCCATGATTTTGCCGGTCTGCGACCACTACAGCGGCGTGGAAGCGCGTATGCGCAAAAGCCTGCAGCTGCAGGCTGAGATGATCGAGGAGTTCGGCGCCTGCGTGTTCGACGTGACGCTGGACTGTGAGGACGGCGCACCCGTGGGCGGCGAGGCCGAGCACGCGGCCATGGTGGTGGCCCTGGCGGCCCTGGCCGGTGACAAGGCCCGCGTCGCGGTGCGCGTGCATGCGGTCGGCCATCCGGCTTTTGAGGCCGACATGGCGGTGATCGCCGGCAAGCTGGCGCGCCATCTCTCGCACATCATGGTGCCCAAGGTCGAATCGCTGGCCGACGTGCTGCGTGCCGAAGAGGCGCTGCTGGCCGCCGGCGCCGGCAACTTGCCCCTGCATGTGCTGATCGAGTCGCCGCTGGCGGTGCGCAACGCCTTTGAGATCGCGGCGCACCCGCGCGTGCAATCGCTGAGCTTCGGACTCATGGATTTTGTGTCCGCCCATGCGGGCGCGATCCCGGCCGCCGGCATGAGCAGCCGGGGCCAGTTCACGCACCCGCTGGTGCTGCGCGCCAAGCTCGAAATCGCGTCCGCCTGCCATGCCCACGGCAAAGTGCCTTCGCATTGTGTTGTCACGGAATTCAACGACATTGAAGCCATGACCGCCGCCGCACGCCATGCCGCCCGTGAACTGGGCTACACCCGGATGTGGAGCATCCACCCGAACCAGATCCGCCCCATCCTGGAGGCCTTCGCGCCCGGCGAAGGAGAGATTGAGGACGCTAGCAAAATCATCACCGCCGCCGCCCGCGCCGACTGGGCGCCCACCAGCTTTGAAGGCAAGCTGCACGACCGCGCGAGTTACCGTTACTTCTGGCATGTCCTGGAGCGCGCGCACCAGACCGGCCGGGCGCTTCCCCCCGAGGCGCAGGCTTATTTCAAGACCGCGTTTCATTGAACGTTCACCCACTCATCACTGTACGAAAGCCCCATGCAAAAACTCCACACCCCCTCCGTTGTCCACGCACTGGCCGCCGCTGTTTTGCTGGCCGCTTCCGGCTTCTCCATGGCTCAGACCGACGCGGCCGCCAAGCCCGCGGCAAAACCCGCCGCCAAGAAGCAGCCCGTCGTCAACCCGTCCAGCCGCACCAACCTCAAGAGTGCCGCCAAGAACGTGGCTGCCGGCATTGAGGCCGCCGAAGCCGCGCTGACGCCGGCCGAACTGGCCATCGCCGAGCGTGTGCATGTGGGCAAGCTGCCCTGCGAACTGGGTGCGGCGGTCGACCTCACGGCCGACCCCAAGGCGCCCGGCTATTTCAATGTCAGCGGCAAGAACTTCAAGTACCGCATGTTCCCCGTGGCCACCACCACCGGCGCGATCCGCCTGGAAGACCACAAGGCCGGCGCCGTCTGGCTGCAACTGGCGAATAAATCCATGCTGATGAACCAGAAGCTGGGCGTGCGCCTGGCCGACGAGTGCATGAGCCCGGCGCAGCTGGCGGTGGCTGAGGCCATCAAGCTGAACCCGCCCGCCAGCGTGCTGGACGCACCCAAGCCGGCCGTCGCCGCGGCCCCTGCCGCCGCCGCGCCTGTTGCTTCCGATGCGCAGCCCGTGCCAGCCGCTGCCGCGGCGGCAGCGCAGCCCGCTTCGGCCGCCAAATAAACAAAGTCCGCTTTCTTTACACACCACGATTTCGATACAGGAGAAACCAGCATGTCATCCGAGTTCTTGCAAACCTACCGCAACCACGTCGCTGAGCGCGCGGTGATCGGCATCCCGCCGCTGCCGCTGTCCGCCAAGCAGACCGGCGACGTCATCGAGCTGCTGAAGAACCCGCCCAAGGGCGAAGAAGCTTTCCTGGTCGAACTCATCACCCACCGTGTTCCCGCCGGTGTGGACGATGCCGCCAAGGTCAAGGCCAGCTATCTGGCCGCCGTGGCCCACGGCACGGAAAAATGCGCGCTGATCTCGCGTGAAAAAGCCACGCAGCTGCTGGGCACCATGCTGGGCGGCTACAACATCAGCCCCATGGTCGAGCTGCTCGACGACGCCGAAGACAGCGTCGCCACGCAAGCCGCCAGCGGCCTGAAAAACACCCTGCTGATGTTCGACCAGTTCCACGACGTGCAGGAAAAGGCCGAAAAGGGCAACAAATACGCCAAGGCCGTGCTGCAAAGCTGGGCCGACGCCGAATGGTTCACCAGCCGCCCTGAAGTGCCCCAGTCCATCAAGCTGACCGTCTTCAAGGTGGCCGGCGAGATCAACACCGACGACCTCTCGCCCGCGCCTGACGCCTGGAGCCGCCCCGACATCCCGCTGCACGCCCTGGCCATGCACAAGAACGCGCGGCCCGGTGTCACGCCCGAGGAAGACGGCAAGCGCGGCCCGGTCAAGTTCATTGAAGAACTCAAGGGCAAGGGCAACCTCGTGGCCTACGTCGGCGACGTGGTCGGCACCGGTTCCTCGCGCAAGTCCGCGACCAACTCCGTGCTCTGGTGGACCGGCGAAGACATTCCCTTCGTGCCCAACAAGCGCTTCGGTGGTGTCTGCCTGGGCGGCAAGATCGCCCCGATTTTTTACAACACCATGGAAGACTCCGGCGCGCTGCCGATTGAGCTTGACGTGAGCCAGATGGACATGGGCGACGTGATCGAGCTGCGCCCCTACGAAGGCAAGGCGCTGAAAGACGGCAAGGTGATCGCCGAGTTCAAGCTCAAGAGCGACGTGCTGTTCGACGAAGTGCGCGCCGGCGGCCGCATTCCGCTGATCGTCGGCCGCGGCCTCACGGCCAAGGCGCGCTTCGCGCTGGGCCTGCCCGTGTCCACCCAGTTCCGCCTGCCGGTCAGCCCTGAAGACAACGGCCGCGGCTTCACGCTGGCGCAAAAAATGGTCGGCCGCGCGGTCGGCCTGCCGGAAGGCCAGGGCGTGCGCCCCGGCACCTACTGCGAACCCAAGATGACGTCGGTCGGCTCGCAGGACACCACCGGCCCCATGACCCGCGACGAACTCAAAGACCTGGCTTGCCTGGGCTTCAGCTCCGACCTGGTCATGCAGTCCTTCTGCCACACCGCGGCTTATCCCAAGCCTGTCGACGTGAAGATGCACCACGAGTTGCCTGAGTTCATCAGCACGCGCGGCGGCATTTCGCTGCGTCCCGGCGACGGCATCATCCACAGCTGGCTCAACCGCATGCTGCTGCCCGACACCGTGGGCACCGGCGGCGACAGCCACACGCGCTTCCCCATCGGCATCAGCTTCCCCGCGGGCTCCGGCCTCGTGGCTTTCGGCGCCGCCACCGGCGTCATGCCGCTGGACATGCCTGAATCGGTGTTGGTGCGCTTCAAGGGCAAGATGCAGCCCGGCATCACGCTGCGCGACCTGGTCAACGCGATCCCGCTCTACGCCATCAAGGCCGGCCTGCTGACGGTCGCCAAGCAGGGCAAGAAGAACATCTTCTCGGGCCGTATCCTGGAAATCGAAGGACTGCCCGACCTCAAGGTGGAGCAGGCCTTCGAGCTCAGCGACGCCTCGGCCGAGCGCTCCGCCGGCGGCTGCACGGTGCACCTGAACAAGGAACCCATCATCGAGTACATCAACAGCAACATCACGATGCTGAAGTGGATGATCGCCACGGGTTACTCGGACGTGCGCACCATCAAGCGCCGCATCGCCGCCATGGAAGCCTGGCTGGCCGACCCGCAGCTGCTCAAGGCCGACGCGGACGCCGAATACGCCGCCGTCATCGAGATCGATCTGGCCGACATCCACGAACCCATCGTGGCCTGCCCGAACGACCCCGACGACGTGAAGACCCTGGCCGAAGTGGCCGGCAGCAAGATCGATGAAGTCTTCATCGGCAGCTGCATGACCAACATCGGCCACTTCCGCGCGGCCTCCAAGCTGCTGGAAAACAAGCGCGACATCCCGGTCAAGCTGTGGATGGCGCCGCCCACCAAGATGGATGCCAAGCAGCTCACGGAAGAAGGCCACTACGGCGTACTCGGCTCGGCCGGCGCCCGTATGGAAATGCCGGGCTGCAGCCTGTGCATGGGCAACCAGGCGCAGGTAAAAGAGGGCGCGACGGTGTTCTCCACCTCCACCCGCAACTTCCCGAACCGCCTGGGCAAGAACTCCAACGTCTACCTCGGCTCCGCCGAGCTGGCCGCGATCTGCTCCAAGCTGGGCCGCATCCCCACCAAGGCCGAGTACATGGCCGACATGGGCGTGCTGACGGCCGCCAGCGCGCAGGTCTACCAGTACCTCAACTTCGACCAGGTCAAGGACTACACCGACATGGCCGATACCGTGAAGGACGGCGTCACGGCTTGATTCTCATATCTCGCTATGTCAAAGAAAAAGCGGCCTTCGGGCCGCTTTTTCTTTGCTCTCATCAAATGGCTGCTTGAGTGATATTTTGAGTCTGAAACGTACTATTTCGGGCACGAGCTTGGCTGGCTGGGTTTTGATATCAATCTGGCTTTTTAAGCTTATCAATATCTTCAGCTAGCTCTGGAAATGCGAGCCGAAAAATATTATCTAGAGATCGGTCCTGATCAAAGTTGATAGCTGAACGATCGCCTATTTCTCGAGCCTCACGAAATTCTGCGATGTGTTTTCTGGCAGTGGAGTGTGGATTTTTTACTTCAAGCGCGAGTTCTCTTCTTAGTGTCTTCGCGGCGCGTAAGAAGAGCACGTAATGGCAGGTATGAGACCTGTATATCCAGTTCTCCACTTCTTTGAGATTTGAGTAGCCATTTCCCAAAGGCTGTCCAGCGGCAAGCGAAAAGAGTGCGCTCAGAATTGCCTCGAAATGAATGGCTCTTTGCCTTTCGGCGAAAGTTTCAATAGGCGCAATCAAGTGCTGCGCAGCAAAAACCTTGAACACTGATATTGAGTCAAGTCTCGGCTCTCCGGTAACTACTCGACGTAGTTGTCGCCATACGGCCGAGCTATCTCCATTGCGAACAGCGAGATCCAATCCCGCAATGTCAGGGTCTTCTGCATAGTCGGGGTGGCGATTTTGAGGGATAGAGGGATATTGAAAATTAAAAGCCAGACTTGTGCCTGGTGGAACTCGATCATCAACAACTACCACTTGCTTCTGTTGTTGTTCAAAAGCTATTTCTTCTCTCTCCTCGCGTTGCTTTTTTTCGGTAATTGCTGCATCAAAGTCGAAGAAAAAAACAACACGCTTTTCTGAGTCAAAGGTTAATTGCTGCAGCGATACCATTTGAGAGCACCAATCAATCGAGGCTCTATCCGAAGAAAATGTTGAGGGATCAGGCCACCACGCCTCCAGAACTAGCCTGTTTTGTTTGATCGACTCCGCATCTGTCTGATCATTCACAACAAAGAGATTGCAATTGTTGTTGTAGAAAATGTCCTTATTGGTAAAGGGCATGAAATCAGCATCTGGGCATTTGGCAAAAATCCAAATCAACTCTGCTCCATTTGCTGTGTAGAAGTTTCGCCGATTTGCAATTACGGTAACGAAGGTTGTAGCCAACTGGGCCTCGAAAACTAGGCTCCTGCCATTCCAACGCGCAGCTACGTCAGGCCTCCGCCAGTCTTTATCGGGTAGCTTTGCACGATATATCTTTTCTGAGCGTAGCGAATTCGATTCTGTTCCGGGGTCTCGGCGTAGGCCTCGGAGAAGTCTTGCTTTCACTAGGCGATGGTCTACGGTCTCTTTAAGACCGTTGTACTTCATGGCTGCTAGTTCGTCAGGCGTGTGGTTGTCGCTCGTCTTGTATGGGCAGTGATGTTCCGGTTCTCGTGGATGCGCAAAATGCATTACAAATCTGGACTCTAGTCCGCCACGTAGGGATAGCGTGCGCGAGCAGAGGGGACATGAATACTTTGCAATGCCTTTCTGTTTTGCTTCCTCAATTGCCATTCGAGTTTTATGCGCTTCGGGTACTTCGAGAAGTTTCAGTATTTCCGTAGAAGAAACAATGGATCGAGCTTCGCAATCGAAAACTTCCGGGCAGGTTGGGGACCTAGCAGAAGGGGCCTCACTCAATTGATCTCTCCTGCCTGTACTTTAATGACCAAATATCTGGCAGTTGACATTCGCCGAGTGAGCTGGAAGGATTCACTGATAATGAAAACGCCGATTTTTACCTTCATGTTTGCCACTGTAATGGCTTTGCCGCTCAGTGCCCAAGAAACGCGCACCAACGCCTTCAATGACCCCTTTGTGCAGGTCACCTCGGCCATCGCCCAGTGCCCGGTTCCCGAGGGGCCGCTCTACACCGAGCAGGAAGTGCGCGACGTGGCCCATGTGCGGGCGCAGCACGGCGGCAGCTGTTACCGCGTGGGCCGCTGCCGGCTGGCCAACTCGTACTGGTACGACCAGGAAATCATTCCGCGCGTGTCGCAATACATCAAGCTGGATGGCCGGTTTGACGACACTAGCGTGTGGGTACAGGGCGAGCGGCGCCTGGTCTTCCTCAAGGGTTGCGTGAAGACGCACGAGCAGTCGGAGGCGCTTGAAAAAGCCGTCTGGTTGGTCGACGACGTGATGGGCGTGGTGAACTACCTGCGTGTGGGTGATGAGCCTGTGCGCTATGTGCCGGCGCAGGCTGAAAAGAAATAGGACGGCCTACTTCTCGAGCAGCGTCTTCGCCCAATCGAGTGCAGGCGGACCATACTTTGTTCCAAGCTCGTAGAAGTCTTCGCCAAACTTCTTTATTTTTGATGCTGCGTCCGCTGCTTTGGCGGCTTTTCCCAGAAGTTCGAGTCCCTTCTGCAATGCTGATTTGCTTTCGGGCGTGGCCTCAGCTTGATCAACCATATCAGCCGTCGCGGTGTGCAGTTCTCCATAAGCCTCCCTCACGACTTGGTGGATCGCGTTCGGACCTTCAATTTTGTACAGGCGCAGCGCTGCACGAAGTTGGCGAACGTGACTTTCGAGCATCTCCCGCATTGCGTTCGAAACTTGATGGGCCGCGAGACGCTGCTCCTGTTCCTGTAGGAGCAGGATGAGCGATCGAAATGCCTCTGCGTCCATCTCAGGGTCATCGAGCTCTCTAAGGGCCCACGTTGCCCAAGCAAGTGCCAGTCCTACCTCGCGCGTTATGAATTGGTCTTTCAGTCCGCTGAACGACGCGTTAGCGGTCGCTGGCGAGAGCGTCTGTCGAAGGATATCCGCGCATCGTGCGAAGAGATCGGGCGGTGCGTTCAGTCGCTGAAGGCGCTCTTGCACGCGCCTGATTTCAGCTAATGCGGCTGTCATCCCGGCGAAGGCATCTTCCTCGCTGGTGGGTGAGTTTGGATCAATTTCAAGGTATTGAAGCCAACCGGTCATCATCGGTAAAGATTGCTTCAGACTTGAGAAATGAGCGTGCAATTGCGCAAGACGAGAGGCTGGGTTCATGTGCCGCAGCATACCCGAGGCATTTCCTTTTGGACCATGCTTAGTGTCACGTATTTCGCTTCATACAGGTGTAGTTCCGAGAACCTCATGGCCTACAGTCACCCAAAAGCGATTCGCATAAAAAGCCCCGCAATTGCTTACGGGGCTTTTCATTGCGGGGAAATTACAGCCCCGACGGCAGCGGGTCCGCCACCCGCAGCTCCGACCCGTCGACAAATTTCAGGTACCAGAATTCCGGCGCCAGCGGCAGGTTGGGGCGTATGTAGCTCACGTTGGCCGTCTGCACATAGACGGTGGACGCGCCATCCTCGGGCGGTGGCGCCAGGTAGTGGCGCTTGAAGCCCACCAGGCCGCCCAGGGTGGAGACCACGGTGCCTATGGACTCGGTGACGGCATTGACCGTGCCGCCCTGGCCCAGCATGTGGATCAAGGTCCGGCCGACCAGGTCGGGCGGCGAAGCCTCCACATACAGCACCGCGGCGCTGTTGATGCGGAGGTCGTCGGGCGCGGCCGGCTCGGTGGATTTGTTGAAGGCGATAAAGGGCATGGGGCAGGCCTTCAGGATCAGGAAATGTGCAGCTCTTTGTGCTCGCCCAGTTTGCGCGGCAGCTCGCCCGTGATGGCCGCCTTGGCCATCTTGAACAGCTGCACCATCTTGCTTTCCTTCACGTCCCAGTATTCGGCGTGGTGGACGCGCACTTCGAGCAAAGCCAGGTCCGGGTCGTGCACACCGGCGGGAAACCAGCTGCGGGCCAGCGGCGACCAGAGCTCCTCTTTTTTATCTTGGTCCTCGGCGATCAGCGCCTGGCCCGACAGCGACACATAGCTGTCCTCGCCGGGGTCGGCATAAGACACGTTGACGTTGCCGTCCTGCTGCAGGCGCTGCGCCAGCTCGCTTTTGCGGGAGATAAAGAAATACAGCCGCGCGTCCTCGTCCAGCGACTGGTTCTGGGTGGTCAGCGGATGGGCGTGCAGCATGCCGTTGGCATGGCGGTGCGTCAGCATGCCAAAGCGTATGCCCTGGATCAGCTCCCACAGCGTGTCGTGGTCGGATTTGGGTGTGCTCATGGGAATTCCCTGAAAAAAGTTGGCGTATCCGGCCCATGCTAGGGGTGCATTCGGGGCCGGCCCATCAGCTTCGGTCGCGGCCGGCTGTCAGCGCGGGCCCACAGCCTCGCAGTCCGCCTGCGTTTACCCGCCAGACATGCCCGGAGCGGTAGAAGCGGTTACCATACAGATGCAAGTAATTCGCATTTGTATTACGGTAGGCTTACAGGCGTGGCTCGCCCGAAGCGCTTGCCGTTTTCCATCCCTAAAGGTGTTTCATGAAATTGTCCCTCCCATCCCTTGCCGCCGCCGCCACGCTGGCCGCCGGCCTGCTGGCCGCGCCCCTGGCCGCCACCGCCCAGGGCGTCAAGCCCACGCCGGAAGGCATCGTGGTCTACAACGCGCAGCACGCCAGCCTGACCAAGGCCTGGGCCGATGCCTTCAGCAAGGAAACCGGCATCAAGGTCACGCTGCGCAACGGCAGCGACACCGAGCTGGGCAACCAGATCGTGCAGGAGGGCGCCGCATCACCCGCCGACGTGTTCCTGACCGAGAACTCGCCCGCCATGGCGCTGGTCGACAGCGCCGGGCTGTTTGCCCCGCTGGACGCGGCCACGCTGTCTGAAGTACCCGCCAACTTCCGGCCTGCGCATGGCCGCTGGATAGGCATCGCCGCGCGCAGCACCGTGTTTGTCTACAACAAGGCCAAGCTCACCCCGGCCCAGTTGCCCAAGTCCATGCTGGACCTGGCCACGCCCGCCTGGAAGGGCCGCTGGGCCGCATCGCCTTCGGGCGCCGACTTCCAGGCCATCGTGAGCGCGCTGCTCGAGCTCAAGGGCGAGGCCGCCACCGCCGCCTGGCTCAAGGCCATGAAGGAAAATGCCACGCCTTACAAGGGCAACGGCACGGTGCTCAAGGCCGTCAACGCCGGCCAGATCGAGGGCGGCGTGATTTACCACTATTACTACTACGGCGACCAGGCCAAGACCGGCGAGAACAGCAACAACACCCAGCTGCACTATTTCCGCAACCAGGATGCTGGCGCTTTTGTGAGCATCTCCGGCGGCGGCGTGCTGGCCTCCAGCAAGCACCAGCCCGAAGCCCAGGCTTTTGTGAAATGGATCGCCGGCAAGGGCGGCCAGGACATCCTGAAGACCGGCGATGCCTATGAATACGCCGTCGGCACGGGCGCGCAGTCCAACCCCAAGCTGGTGCCGCTGGCCGAGCTGCAGGCGCCCAAGGTCGAGCCCTCCAAGCTCAACAGCAAAAAAGTTACCGACCTGATGACCCAGGCCGGCCTGTTGTAAACCGTTTTTGGGTCCGCTGACCGGACACTTGCCTTGAGCGCCTTGCCCCTTGATGTTGGTGCCGATGCCGCCCTGAAGCCGGCGGTTGCGGTGCTGCTGCCCGCACCAGCGGCCGGCCGTAGCGGCTGGCGCCTGTCCTGGGTGGGCGGCGCGGCCTTGGTGGTGTCGCTGCTGGCTTTGTTGCCGCTGGGTTTTGTGCTCTGGGTGGGCGTCCAGACCGGCTGGGATACGGCCTCGGCCCTGATCTTCCGGCCCCGCGTCGGCGAGCTGCTGCTCAATACCGCGCTGCTGGTGGTGCTCACGGTGCCGCTGTGCGCGGTGCTGGCGGTGGCGCTGGCCTGGCTCACCGAGCGCAGCGACCTGCCCGGCGCGCGCACCTGGGCCTGGCTGCTGGTGGCGCCGCTGGCCGTGCCGGCTTTTGTGCACAGCTATGCCTGGATGACGGTGGCGCCCGGCCTGCACGGCTTGCCAGCCGGTGTGATGGTTTCCTTGATCGCCTATTTCCCGTTTCTGTATTTGCCGGTGGCCGCGGCCCTGCGGCGGCTGGACCCGGGTATGGAAGACAGCGCCGCCTCGCTGGGCCTGGGCCCCTGGGCCGTGTTCTTTCGTGTGGTGCTGCCGCAGCTGCGCCTCGCGGTATGCGGCGGCTCGCTGCTGGTGGGGCTTCACTTGCTGGCCGAGTACGGCCTTTACGTGATGATCCGCTTCGATACCTTCACCACCGCCATCGTCGACCAGTTCCAGTCCACCTACAACGGGCCCGCCGCCAACATGCTTTCAGGCGTGCTGGTGGTCTGCTGCTTCGCGCTGCTGGGGCTGGAAGCGGCCGCGCGCGGCAAGGAGCGTTATGCCCGTGTGGGTACGGGCGCGGCGCGCATGCCGTCCAAGCGCAAGCTGGGCCGCATGGCCGCCTTGGGCTTGCTGCTGCCCGCGCTGCTCAGCGTGTTGGCGCTGGGCGTGCCTCTGTTCACGCTGGGGCGTTGGCTGCTGGCGGGCGGTGCGGCGGTCTGGCGCCTTGATGAACTCGGTCCGTCGCTTGTGCAAACCCTGGGCCTCGCGCTCGCTGGCGCCCTGCTGACCAGCGTGGCTGCCGTGCCCATGGCCTGGCTGTCGATTCGCTCGCCCGGCCGGCTGCAGCGTGTGCTGGAGGCCTGCAACTACATGGTCGGCTCGCTGCCCGGCGTGGTGGTGGCGTTGGCGCTTGTCACCGTGACCGTGCGCCTGCCGATCTACCAGACGGCGATCACGGTGCTGCTGGCTTATTTGCTGATGTTCCTGCCGCGTGCCCTGATCAGCCTGCGCGCCGGCATCGCGCAGGCACCGGTGGAGCTCGAGCAGGCCGCGCGCAGCCTGGGCCGCACACCCGCGCAGGCGTTGTGGGCCGTCACCCTGCGGCTGGCCGCACCGAGTGCTGCGGCCGGCGCGGCGCTGGTGGGCCTGGGCATCACCAACGAACTCACCGCCACCTTGATGCTCGCGCCCAACGGCACGCGCACGCTGGCGACCTCTTTCTGGGCCTACAGCAGCGAGATCGACTACGCCGCCGCCGCGCCCTATGCGCTCATCATGGTGCTGCTCTCCTTGCCCATGACCTGGCTGCTTTACCAACAATCCAAACGCACGGCAGGACGATGACGCGATGACGACTTCCCTGGAATTGCAAGCGATACACAAACACTACGGCGCTGTGCAGGCGCTGGGCGGCGTGGACCTGAGCGTCGCGCCCGGCAGCCGCACCGCCATCGTCGGCCCCTCGGGCTCGGGCAAGACCACGCTGCTGCGCATCATTGCCGGCTTCGAAGCGCCCGACGCGGGCCGCGTCACCCTGGGTGGCCGGCAACTGGCCAATGGGCCGGAGGCCGTGCCCGCGCACGAGCGCGGCATCGGTTATGTGCCGCAGGACGGCGCGCTGTTTCCGCACCTCACGATTGAAGGCAACGTCGGCTTCGGCCTGCCGCGCAACACGCCGCGGCGCGCCGAACGCATTGCCGAGCTGATGGACATGGTCGCGCTGGACAGCGCCATGTTGGCGCGCCGCCCGCACGAGCTCTCGGGCGGCCAGCAGCAGCGCGTGGCGCTGGCGCGCGCGCTGGCGCAGCGGCCACGGCTGATGCTGCTGGACGAGCCTTTCTCGGCGCTCGACACCGGCCTGCGCGCCAGCACCCGCAAGGCGGTGGCGCAACTGCTGGGCGCGGCGGGCATCACCACCATCCTCGTCACGCACGACCAGGCCGAGGCGCTTTCGTTTGCCGACCAGGTGGCCGTGATGCGCGGGGGGCTGCTGGTGCAGGCCGGCCGTCCGCTCGATTTGTATTTGCGGCCGCGCGATGCGGCGGTGGCGGGCTTCCTGGGCGACAGCATCGTGCTGCCCGCGCAACTGGCCGGCGGCTGGGCCGACTGCGCGCTGGGACGTGTCGCCGTCAACGACAGCGGGCGCCGGGGCGCGGCGCAGATCATGCTGCGGCCCGAGCAGTTGCAGGTGGCCGAGGTGCCCGCCGAAACGGCGGTGCATGGCCCGCAAGACGGCGCCTGCTACGGCGCGGTCACCGACACCGATTTCGGCGGCTCGGTGTGCGTGCTGTCGGTGCGCCTGGTGCGCGGCACCGGCCCGGCCGCCGCGGCGCCAGCACCCTCGGCCGCCTGGGATGAAGCGCTGCTGGTGCACAGCCCGAGCATGCATGCGCCGGCCATGGGTGCCATGGTGCGCATCACGGTGGCCGGCCAGGCCCACGTATTCAGCGCCTGAAGGCTGCCCGCCCGCCGGGCCAACAAGCTTTGTTACTTTTTCCGCAGAGGGGATTCCTGTTTTTGGCTATATTGTGTACGGCGTACACAATATGTCAGCAAACCCTTTAACCAGGAGATTTCCCATGGCCCGTTATGTAGATGGATTCATTGTTGCCGTCCCCGCCAAGAAAGTGGAGGACTACCGCAAGCTGTCCCGCAAGGCCGGCAAGATCTGGAAGGAATACGGCGCGATCGAATACACCGAGTGCCTTGCCGACGACGTGCAGCCCGGCAAGCTCACGTCTTTCCCGCAAAGCGTCAAGCTCAAAGCCGGCGAGGTGGTGGTGTTTTCGTGGATCACCTACAAATCGCGCAAGCACCGCGACAGCGTCAACAAAAAAGTCATGTCCGACCCGCGCCTGGAGGCCATGATGGACCCGAAGAACCTCCCCTTCGACGGCAAACGCATGATCTGGGGCGGCTTCAAAACCATCGTCGAACTCTGAGCGGCGCTAAGCCTGCGCGGCCAGCGCCTGCAGCGCCTGGCGTGTGAAGTCATCCGCCGGGAAAAAGGTCTCCATCGCAAGTTCCTGCAAGGTCACGTCCACCGGCGTGCCGAAGATGGTGGTGGTGCTGATAAAGCTCAGCATGCCGGCTGGGGTTCTGAACAAAAAGGGCATGACCACGCCCGGGTGCTCGCCTTCGAGGTGCTCCGTCGCTTCCTCAGGCACGGGATAGGCCTTGAGTTCCTCCAGCAAGGCCGTCAGCAGCGGGTCTGCTGTTGCCACGACCTGCTGGCGCAGGCGCTCAAAGATATGCGTGCGCCACTGCGGCAGGTTGGCGATGCGCGGCGCCAGGCCCTTGGGGTGCAGGCTCAGGCGCAGCACATTCACCGGTCCCTCCAGCAGCGAGGCATCAGCGCCCTCCATCAGGTGCGGCACCATGCGGTTGGCGGCCACCAGGTTCCAGTGCCTGTCCACCGCCAGGGCCGGGTAGGGCTCATGGCTTTTGAGCAGCAGCTCCACGGCCTGCCGGGCTGAGGCCAGGGCAGGGTCGTCCAGCGGGCGCTCGCGGTACATGGGCGCGTAACCGGCAGCCACCAGCAAGGCATTGCGCTCGCGCAGCGGAATGTCCAGCCGCTCCGACAGCCGCAGCACCATCTCGCGGCTGGGCACCGAACGCCCGGTTTCCACAAAACTCAGGTGGCGCGTCGAGATGTCGGCCTCATGGGCCAGGTCCAGCTGGCTCAGGCGCCGGTGCTGGCGCCAGTGGCGCAGGTGGTCGCCAAAGGGCTGGGGCGCGCTGCGCTGCGCCGGGCGGTTGGGGTGGTGGGTGCTGGCGGTCATGGCCACATCGTAAGGGGAGACGGGTGGTTTTCCATTACCTGTCAGGTTATCGACGGGCCGCCGCCGTGCGGGAATGATGGCCTCCATGCGCACCGACCCGGCGGCCCGGCGCGCTGATCCCCATCATCGGCTGCCGCATCAGGAGTTTTGCCATGTCTTCGAGTTCCATGCTGTCTTCCCCCAACTTCCTGCGCAACGTGCTGCGTGTGGATGCGCTGTCCTGCATAGCCTGCGGGGTATTGCAAGTGGCTTTCCCGGCCGCGATGGCCCGTCTGCTGAACCTGCCCGAGGGTTTGCTGGCCTACACCGGCGAGTTCCTGCTGGTCTACGCCGCAGTCGTTGCGTTTGTTTCAACGCGTAATCCCTTGCCGCGGCCCATCGTCTGGGTATTGGTGGCGGGCAATATCGGCTGGGCGCTGGCTTGTGTGCTGCTGTTGGCCAGCGGCCTCGTGTCGCCTTCCATGCTGGGCGTGGCTTATGTGGTGGTGCAGGCACTGACAGTCGCGGTGCTGGCCGAGCTGCAATACTTCGGCCTGCGCCGCGCGGCGCCGCAACCGGCCTGGTAAGAAAAAAGAAGAAGGCACAAGACTGGGCAGGCGGGCAGGATATGCGGGCTCGGCCCCCCACGGGGCCGCGGTGCCTGCCAGAATGGGGGCTGCCGTCAATAAAAAGGAGTCCGCCATGGCCAAACCGCCTCCCCACGCTTTTCCCTCCACGCTCAAAAGCTTCAAGACCGCCTCCGGCAAAACCGGCAAGTTCTACTCCCTGCCGGAACTGGCCAAACAATTCCCCAAAGTCGCGCGCCTGCCGGTTTCCATGCGCATCGTGCTCGAATCGGTGCTGCGCAACTGTGACGGCAAAAAAGTCACGGCTGAGCACGTGGGCCAGCTGGCCAACTGGCTGCCCCAGGCCGAGCGCAGCGAGGAAATCCCCTTTGTGGTCTCGCGCGTGGTGCTGCAGGACTTCACCGGCGTGCCGCTGCTGGCCGACCTGGCCGCCATGCGCAGCGTGGCGCTCAAGCTGGGCAAGAACCCGAAAGCCATAGAGCCGCTGGTGCCGGTGGATCTGGTGGTGGACCACTCCATCATGGTCGACTACTACGGCAAGAAAAATTCGCTGGACCTCAACATGAAGCTCGAGTTCCAGCGCAACCGGGAGCGCTATGAATTCATGAAATGGGGCATGCAGGCCTTCGACACCTTCGGCGTTGTGCCGCCGGGCTTTGGCATCGTGCACCAGGTCAACCTCGAATACCTGGCGCGCGGCGTGCATAAGACGGCGGGCGGCGTCTATTACCCCGACTCGCTGGTGGGCACCGACAGCCACACCACCATGATCAACGGCATTGGCGTGGTCGCCTGGGGCGTGGGCGGCATCGAGGCCGAGGCCGCCATGCTGGGCCAGCCGGTCTACTTCCTCACGCCCGACGTGGTCGGCTTTGAGCTGACCGGCCGCCTGCGTGAAGGCGTCACCGCCACCGACCTGGTGCTGCGCGTGACGGAGCAGTTGCGCAAGGAAAAGGTGGTCGGCAAGTTTGTTGAATTCTTCGGCGAGGGTACCCGCACGCTGGCCTTGCCCGACCGCGCCACCATAGGCAATATGGCGCCCGAGTACGGCGCCACCATGGGTTTCTTCCCGGTCGACGAAAAAACCATCGACTACTTCAAGGGCACGGGCCGCACCAAGGAAGAGATCGAAGCCTTTGAAGCCTACTTCAAGGCCCAGGGCATGTTCGGCGTGGCCAAAGCCGGCGAGATCGATTACTCGCATGTGGTCAAACTGGACCTGGGCGACGTCACGCCCAGCCTGGCCGGCCCCAAGCGCCCGCAAGACCGCATCGAGCTGGGCAATGTCGCAGGCCAGTTCAAGTCGTTGTTCAGCAAGCCGATTGCCGAGAACGGTTTTAACCAGCCGCCAGCCATGCTGAATACGCGCCACCTGGTGCGCCGCACCGACGAAGGCCGCCAGGACACCCTGCCGGCCGCGCCGCCCACGCCGGCGGGCGCGGCGCGCGCCGTGGTCGAGATGGAAGGCAACCGGCCCACGCTGGCCCACGCCCGCGCGAGCAACACCACGGACGCACCGGCCACGGCGCAGACCGAGGTGGTGCATTCGCCGCCCGGCGTGACGGTGGGCAACGGCGACGTGCTGATCGCCGCCATCACCAGCTGCACCAACACCTCCAACCCCAGCGTGCTGCTGGCCGCCGGCCTGCTGGCCAAGAAGGCGGTGGAGGCGGGCCTGAAGGTGCAGCCGCACATCAAGACCTCGCTGGCACCCGGCTCGCGCATCGTGACCGAATACCTCACGGAAACCGGTTTGCTGCCCTACCTTGAAAAGCTCGGCTTCGCGCTGGCCGGCTATGGCTGCACCACCTGCATAGGCAATGCCGGCGACCTGACGCCCGAGCTCAACGAAGCTATTACCAAAAGCGACCTGGTCTGTGCGGCCGTGCTCTCGGGCAACCGCAACTTCGAGGCGCGCATACACCCCAACCTCAAGGCCAACTTCCTGGCCAGCCCGCCGCTGGTGGTGGCTTACGCGATTGCCGGCACGGTGATGCGCGACCTGATGACCGAGCCCGTCGGCAAGGGCAAGGGTGGCAAGGATGTGTACCTGGGTGACATCTGGCCGAGCAGCGACGAGATCTACAAGCTCATGAAGTACGCCATGAACGGCAAGGCCTTCCGCGCCAATTACGCCAAGGTGAAAACCGAACCCGGCAAGCTCTGGGAAAACATCAAGGGCGTCAAGGGCACGTCCTACACCTGGCCCGCCAGCACTTACATCGCCGAGCCGCCTTTCTTTAAGGACTTCACGATGGATGCCGGCAAAGCCGGCAGCGTCGACGTCAAGGGCGCGCGCATCATGGCGCTGTTTGCCGACTCCATCACGACGGACCACATCTCGCCGGCCGGCTCCATCAAGGCCAGCTCACCCGCGGGCCTGTGGCTGCAGGCCAACGGCGTGCAGAAGGCCGACTTCAACAGCTACGGTGCGCGCCGCGGCAACCACGACGTGATGATGCGCGGCACGTTTGCCAACGTGCGCATCAAGAACCTCATGATCCCGCCCGGCGCCGACGGCTCGCGTGAAGAGGGCGGCGTCACGCTGTTCCAGCCCGGTGGCGAGAAGATGTTTATCTACGACGCCGCCATGAAGTACATGGCCGAGGGCACGCCCACGGTGATTTTTGCCGGCGAGGAATACGGCACAGGCTCCTCGCGCGACTGGGCCGCCAAAGGCACGCAGCTGCTGGGCATCAAGGCCGTGGTGGCGCGCAGCTTTGAGCGCATACACCGCAGCAACCTGGTGGGCATGGGCGTGCTGCCCCTGCAGTTCAAGCCGGGCGAATCGTGGCAAACCCTCAAGCTCACCGGCACCGAAGTCATAGACGTGATCCCGCACCCCGAGCTCAAGCCGCAAAGCGAGGCCAAGCTGGTCATCACGCGCGCCGACGGCTCGCGCGAGGAGGTCACCGTGATCCTGCGCGTGGACACGCCCATCGAGGTCGACTACTACCGCAACGGCGGCATCCTGCCTTTTGTGTTGCGGCAGTTGCTGGCTTGATGTTCAGGCAAGCCCTGATAGCCGGCGGCGGCATCGGCGGACTCGCGGCGGCGCTCGCGGCCTCGCGCGCCGGCTGGGATGTGCGCCTCTTTGAACGCGCCAACGCCTTCAGTGAAGTCGGCGCCGGTATCCAGCTCGGCCCTAACGTCGTCAAGGTGCTGCAGGGCTGGGGCCTGGCCGGCGCCTTGCAGATCGTGGCCGCGTTTCCTGAACGCCTGCAGGTGCGCAGCGCCATTTCGGGCCAGGTGCTGGGCGAGCTGCCGCTGGGTGCCACCATCGCCCAGCGCTATGGTGCGCCCTATGCCACCTTGCACCGCGCCGATCTGCACCGCCTGTTGCTGGAGGCCGTGCAGCAAAACGCCGACGTCAAGCTGCACCTGAGCCGGCCGCTGCAGTCCTTCAGCCAGACCGCGCAAGCCGTCACGGTGCAGGCCGACGACGGCCCCGGCATTGAGGGCGACGCCCTCATAGGCGCCGACGGCCTGTGGAGCACGGTGCGCCAGGAGTTATTGGGTGACGGCCTGCCGCGCCGCACCGGCCACCTGGCCTACCGCGCGCTGGTGCGGCAGGCCGACCTGCCTGAGCTGCTCAGGAGCCAGCAGGTCACCGCCTGGCTCGGGCCGCGCATGCACGTGGTGCAGTACCCGGTGCGCGGCGGCGAGTCGCTCAACGTGGTGGCCATCGTGCACGGCGAGGTTGCGGCCGAGGCCGACCTCTGGGACCACAGCGCCAATGCCGCCGACCTGGCCGCCGCGACGGCCGGCTGCTGCGCCGCCCTGCGTGAGGTGCTCCAGGCGATTCAAAGCTGGCGCCTCTGGGTGTTGCACGACCGCGCGCCCATGCAGGGCGCCCACCAGCACGCCGTCGGCCGCGTGGCCCTGCTGGGCGACGCCGCCCATCCCATGCGTCCCTACCTGGCGCAGGGCGCGGGCATGGCGATTGAAGACGCCGCCGAACTGGGCCGCGCCTTGGCCCAGGCGTTGGACCCGGCCCTGGACGTGCCCACCATGCTGCAGCGCTATGCGCTCAACCGCTGGCAGCGCAATGCGCGTGTGCAGGCGAGGGCGCTGCGCAACGGGCAGATATTCCATGCCGATGGCGTGGTTCGGTGGGGGCGGGACATGGCGATGAAGATGCTGGGGGAGAAGGTGCTGGATTTGCCCTGGTTGTATGGAGCCGCAAGCGCGCAGTCCTGATGGTTCGGGAAACCGTCGGGTGATGCATCGCCGCGCTGTTCCTTCCGGCCTAGTCCGCGTAGGCCCCCGCCGCCTTGATCACCGGCGTCCAGCGGGCAATTTCACTGCGCAGGTATTCGCGATGGCCCGCGGGCGTGTTGCGCGCATCTCGAACCACATCGATTCCGGAAGCGAGTTGCGCCTTTTTGAATGCGTCCGTCTGGATTGCGGCCAGCAATGCGCTGTTGACCCTGGCTTGTACCGCCTGAGGCGTGTTCTTCGGCGCGTACAAGCCGTACCAGACGCCAACCCGGACGGAGGGAATCCCGAATTTCTCGAGCGTCGGGATCGCCGAGGCGCCGGGAACGTTGAGCTGCTTGGCCGATGTCACGCCGACGGGCCTGGTTTTTCCGCTGAATACATGGGGAAGCACGTTGGCCGTCAAATCGCACATCAGGTCTACATGGCCTCCGAGCAAATCCGCCAATGCCGGGGCGGTCCCGCGATACGGAACGGTGGTCATGCCGATGCCCAGCGAAGACTGGAGCAGCAGGCCGCACAGATGCGATGCCGACCCGATGCCGCCGTTGGCCAGCTTGACCTGTGGTTGTGTGGCTATCCACCGCACCAGTTCCACCGCTGAGCCTGCAGCGATCTGAGGGCGCGTCACCAGCATCAGTGGCGATTCAGCCATGATGCCCAAAGGTTCAAAATCCGTTTCCGGGCTGAATCCGAGGCGGCGGTACAGCGCGGGGGCTGTCGCCATCCCGATATGGTTTAACAGCAGGGTATAGCCGTCCGCAGGCGCACGCAAGGCAACGACACTGCCCAGGTTGCCTCCGGCGCCCGACAGGTTCTGGATGACGACGGCTTGCCCCAACTGCTTTTCCATCGGCGGGGCGAGCTCCCGCGCGAGCTTGTCCATAGGACCTCCCGCGGGATAGGGAACAATCAATGTCACCGGTTTCGAAGGATAAGCACCTTGCGCCTGCGCGCCCATGCCGCATGCCAGCAAGGCCCACACAAGCAGTGAAAACATTTTTTTGCTCATAGGTTTCTCCAGGGTTACCGATGCTTTTCAAGCTGGCATGCGCAGGGCCGCATGGCCGACGGCCGAGGCCCGCAGGGCTCGCCGCGCCTGCGTCGCCGCCAGGCATTTTTCAACGATGGCCGGCTCCGATGTCAAAGGTGTACCACCTGGAAAGGGCGGCTTGGGGTCGTATTCGATCTGGAGCTGGATTTGTTTGGCTGCTTCGTCTCCCTTCAGCATGGCGACGACCTTCAAGGCCATGTCGATGCCGGAGGTTACGCCGCCCGCCGTGAAGATATTTCCGTCCACACACATACGCTCCCGGGTGACGATGGCGCCGAAGGCCGGCAGAAAATCAATGGCCTGCCAGTGGCAGGTGCTTCGCCGGCCCTTGAGAAGACCCGCGGCGCCAAGCAGCAGCGAGCCCGTGCAGATGCCAAAGATGTACTTCGCCGACTTTGCCTGCCTGCGGGTGAAACTGACCCACTCGGCATCCAGTATCGCGTCGTCGGTTCCAGGTCCCCCCGGCACCACCAGCAGGTCGCAGGGCGGTGCGTTTGCGATGGTCGTGGTGGGCACCAGCGTGAGGCCGCGGTCCGAGCGGACCGGCTCCAGTGATTTCCCCACGAGCTCGACCTGCACCGCCGGCACACGTGCCAGGACTTCAAAAGGCCCTGTCAAATCGAGTTGTGTCAGTGCATTGAAGAGAATAATATTAACTTTCATGAACACGCTCCTTAAGACGCTGAAGGTAAGACCAGGTGCCGCGGGGACAGTGCCAAAAGCGGGCGAATGTGCGCCAAAATGGGTGGCCTTTCTTTTGTTCGACGGCTTCCAGCCGATTGACCTGGCCGGACCGTGGCAGGCATTTGCCACGGCCAATGAGGAGGTGGGCGTTCCGGTGTATCGCCTGGCCACCGTGGCGCAGAAGGACGCCGTCACGAGCGCCGATGGCGCGCTGAAAATCCATGTGGACCACGGTCTGGAGGCTGCCGCGGCATGGCCGATCGACGCGCTGGTAGTGCCGGGCGGCGGCGGTGTCCATGCGGCATGTGCCGATCTTCAACTGGTCAACTGGCTGCGTGAAAGAGACCAGGCCACACACAGAACCTGCAGCGTTTGCACGGGAGCCTTCCTGCTTGCCGCCGCCGGGCTGTTGAGCGGCCGGGAGGTCACCACCCACTGGCGATCCGCCGGGAGGTTGCAGCGGGACTTCCCCGACCTGAAGGTCAACGACGACAAGATCTACTGCGAAAGCGGCAAGTACTGGACCACGGCGGGTGTTACGGCCGGCATCGACCTCGCGCTGGCCCTGATCGAGCGCGACCATGGCGCCGACATCTCGCAGCGTGTCGCGCGGCGGCTGCTTGTCTATTTACGCAGGGACGGCGATCAGCGCCAGTACAGCCAGGCTTTGAGGATTCAGGATAGGGCCGCTGCGCCCTTTCGCCCGCTGATTGAGCTGTTACAGGCCCGGCTTGACCACGACTGGTCCGTCGACGCGATGGCGGATGTGTGCAATATGTCCCGGCGCACTTTTCAGCGCAAGTTTGCGGAAAACTTCGGCATGGGCCCCATCGCCGCACTCAACAGCCTGCGGCGTGAACAGGCGGAAATCCTCGCCAGCTCGGGGCGCCTGTCGGGGAAGGAAGTCCAGAGGCATACCAGACCGACCCGGGGTATTTCCGGGACGGCGGCCGCAGCGCGTCATCGCGCCGGCGGCGCTTGCTGATCACCAAAGCCCCGCCGATGAAAAAACCGGAGGTCCCTGTCGAGATGCTCCGGTTTATTGGCCGCGCCCAAGGATGCGGCGTTTCAGGGCTTTGGTTCGGCGTGAGGCACTGCCGCCACACCCGCCGCGGGCGGCTGCGGCATGGCCACCATGGCGGCTACCGATTCGGCAATTCCCGTCAGTGAGGGGTTGCTGAGCCCCGCATCTTTCATGATGGCGTCGACGATCGGCTTGGCCACCTGGTATTGAAGCGCGGAGTTGACGACCTGCTCAGGCAGGGTGCCCGCGCCGCCGGAACCTCCGGGCTGGCCCGCGCCGCCCGCGCCATTGCCTGCCGGCATGCCGTTGACCTGGAACAGGCGGATCGACTCGATTTTCTCCAGCGGCTTGACCGACTGCTGGATGATCAGCGGCAGCGACTGGATCAGCTGCAGGCGCACGGCAAGGTCGATTTGCGCCGCGCCCAGGCGGTTTTTGGCCTCGTTGATGGCGCTGATACCTTCGGCTTCGGCCAGTGCCGCGGCTTTCTTGGCATCCGCTTCGACCCGCAGCGCCAGCGCGCGATTCTCGGCGGCTTCGCGCTCGGCCGCAGCGGCCACGGTGATCGAGATCGCCTGCTGCTCGGCTTCACGCGCGGCATCAATCAGCTGGATGGATTTGCCGCGTTCGGCAATCGCCACTTCACGGGCCGTGTTGACCAGTTCTTCGGACTTGACGGCTTCGGCGCGCGCCGTGTTGGCGGCGGCATCGGCCTGGGACTGCTCCTGGGACTTTTGCGCGATGGCAATCGATGCGCTCTGGTTGGCGAGTTCGATCGACTGGCGCTGCTCGGCCTGTTTGACTTTGGTTTCCCGGTCGGCTTCGATCTGCTTTTTCTGAACGGAAAGGTTTTTGTCGATCTCGGCGCTGTTGACGGTGCGGTCGGCTTCGATGCGCCGTTCCTTCACGAGGCGGTCGGCGTTGATGCGGACTTCTTCGGCTTCGCGCTGGCGTTCGGCCTCAATCTTGGCGATGGCGGTGGTCTGGTCGGCCTTGGCGTTGGAGATTTCCTGCTGCTGCGTCAAGGTCGCAAATTCCTGCTCCTTGGAGATGGTCAGCTTCAGGCGTTCGGCTTCGAGGTTTTTGGTGCGCACCTGGACTTCGGTGTCCTGCTCGATGTCATTGCGCTGTTTGCGGCGACTTTCGGTTTCTTCGGTCAGCCGGGTCAAGCCTTCGGCGTCAAAGGCGTTGCTGGGATTGAAGAATTCCTTGGCGGTCTGGTCCATGCTGGTGAGCGAGACCGATTCCAGTTCCAGGCCGTTTTTCTCGAGATCTTCGGCCACGGCGTTTTGCACGGCCTGGACAAACTCCCGGCGCTTGTCCTGCAACTCGCGCATCGACATAGTGGCCGCGGTGGCACGCAAGGCATCGACGAACTTGTCTTCGACCAGGACCTTGAGCGCCGCCGGCTCCATGGTTTTGCGTCCCAGGGTCTGGGCCGCCGTGCTGACCGATTCCGAGGTCTGCTTGACGCGCACGAAGAAGGCGGCGGCCACGTCCACACGCATGCGGTCCAGCGCGATCAGGCTCTGCTCTTCGCGGCGCGAGACCTCGAGCTTGAGCGTGTTCATGTTCACTGGAATGGTTTCATGGAAGATAGGCAGCACGATGGCACCGCCGTCCATGATGACCTTCTGGCCGCCCAGGCCGGTGCGCACAAAAGCGGTTTCCTTGGTGGCGCGGTGGTACAGCCGCGCGAAGATGATGCCGATAAGCAGCAGCGGGAAAAATACCAGTCCTGCGGGAATTGCTATGTTGATAAGCATGTCAATCACGATCTACTTCCTCCGGTTGTTGTTTTTGGCCGGCCGCTGGGGCCGTTTTTTGCCATTTGATTTCAATTCTTCCGACTCGTCTCACAAAAGCTCAGGGTGCGGGTTGCGTATGCATTTGAAGCGGGCGCCGGCCTTGCGCACCAGCACGATGGCCGTGCCTTCGTCCAGCGTCTGCTCCGCGATGTCGGGCTCGACCATCACGTAGTGCGCGCGGCCGTTCGCATCGCGCACTTTGGCTTCGGCCGCCACGCCGTCGCGCGCATGGCCGCTGACGATGACGCCGGCGCGGCCTATCAAGGTCTGTTCACTGACCGCGCTGGTTTCATCCCCGGGCACGATCTTCGCCAGCAGCCCACCCACACCGTTGACCGTGGAGACGCCCGCGAGGAAGGCCGGTATGCAGGCCAGCCACGCGGGAAACAGCGAACCGGTCAGCCCGTGGGCTACCGACTGGATCACATAGCCTGAGACGGTGAAGCCCGCCAGGAACAAAATCAGCAGCACCAGCAAGGGCACCTTGCCGACATGCAGCCAGCCCAACGGGCCCTCAACGCCGTCGGGCATGTCGGGCATCAGGCTTTCAAGAAGGTGCGAGGGGCTATGCGCCAGCATCAGGCCCGCCCCTTCCACAATGCTCAGGCCGACCATCACGGCTAGCGCGGCGCCAAAGGGCCAGGTTTCCGGTGCGGTGAAGATGATCATCGCGGCGGCCTCAATGGCTCGCCTTGAGCTCGGCCAGGCGTTCGCTGATCTTGTTGTCGCGCACCAGCTGGTTGAGTTCATTGAGTTTGGCCGCCTGCTCCAGCCCGCCGCTACCGGTGCCGTTCAGGCCGGTATGGCGCCTGAAGGTGCGGTCAAACGCCGATTGGGCGGAATTCATCCTGGCTTCGGCGGTACCGGTGGGGTTTTTGCGCAGCTTGCTGCTTTCGGCGAGGCGGCGCGAGGCCTCGAAGTCCTGGATGGTTTTCTCCATCTCGCGCTTCTTGCCCATCAGCGCATCCACGAATCCGGACAGCTCTTTGTCCTGCTGGCCCATTTCGCTGAGGCTGGTCTCGAGGATGGGCAGCTGGGCCTCTATGTCCAGCTGGCGGGCGATCGCCTGTTTGGCCAGGTCTTCGCGGTTTTCGGCAATCGCCATGGCCACGGAGGCCGACAAGGCGTCATGTTCCTTGTTGAGCTGCAGGTGCTGCTGCTGGGCGAGGTGCCGGTTCGCGACGATGCGCCCGAGTTCGGCCCTGACCTCGTCGGTCACCTGCTCGACTTCGCGCACCGATTGTTCGAGCACGGCGACGGGCGCGGCGTCTTCTATTTTGTCCAGCAACGCATGCGCGCCGCCCGTGATCACGCGGGTAACCCGGGTACGTAAGCTATCGGCCATAAAACCTCCCTTTTTAGCGTGGTGACGAAATCAGCTGTGCCAACTCAAGGACGCGAGTTGAATTATCAATGACGACTTTTTCATCATAGGCGGCGGCGCGCGTGGTGACCGCTTGCCTGAGCAGCGTTTCCGCCAGCTGCATGGTGCGTTTGACCAGGACAGCCTCCAGTTCCCGGGCGCTGCTAGGGGACGAGGGCTGGCTGGCGTGCAGCATGGCGATCAAAGCGGGAAGGTGTTCCATGAACGCCGCCAGCACTTCGGAGTGCTGGCCGGTTTTGCGTTCGAGCTGGGCGATCTGTTCGCGCGTGCTGCGGCCCAGGTCGCGGTACATGGCCAGGGCGTCTATGTAATCGGCGTCGCCATCGTGCATGCGCTTGAGGTGGAGTACGGCGACGCGGAGCTTGTCGCTCAGGGTGGTCGCGTCCTCCATCGGCAGCGTCGACAGCCACTCGTAGAGATCGTCGGGGAGACGGGCGGAAATAGGTACCATGTCGACGATTGTATTCAAATGAATACGGGCGTCAACAACTAAATAAATACCGGATTTTCAGAGGTCGGTACGCAATTTCCAGATTTCCGGGAACAACACCACATCCAGCATCTTGCGCAGGTAGCTGACGCCGCCGGTACCGCCGGTTCCGCGCTTGAAGCCGATCACGCGCTCCACCGTGGTCACATGCCGGAAGCGCCAGAGTCTGAAAGCGTCCTCCAGGTCGGTGAGCTCTTCACCCAGCTGGTACAGGTCCCAGTATTTCTTGGGGTCGCGGTAGACCACCAGCCAGGCCTGTTCGACTTCATCGCTCTCGACGTAGCCCTGGGTCCAGTCGCGTTGCGTGTGGCTGGCCGGAACGGCCAGGCCGCGGCGGGCCAGCAGGCGCAGGGCTTCGTCGTAGAGCGAAGGGGCTTGGTAGGCGGCCTGCACCTGCGCCAGCAGGTCGGGCCTGTGGGCGTGGGGTTTGAGCATGGCGGCGTTCTTGTTGCCTAGCGCGAATTCGATACAGCGGTACTGCGCGCTTTGGAAGCCGCTGGAGTTGGCGAGGTAGGGGCGTATGGCGCTGTACTCGGGCGGGGTCATGGTGGCCAGCACGTCCCAGGCGTGCACCAGCTGCTCCATGATGCGGCTCACGCGTGCCAGCATCTTGAAGGCGCCGCCCAGCTCGTCGTTGGCGACGTTGGCGATCGCGGCGCGCAGCTCGTGCAGCATCAGCTTCATCCAGAGTTCGCTGGTCTGGTGCTGGATGATGAACAGCATCTCGTTGTGGTCGGGCGAGAGCGGTTTCTGCGCGCCCAGGATGGCGTCGAGCTGCAAATAGTCGCCGTAGCTCATGGATTTGCTGAAGTCGAGCTGCGCTTTTTCGTCGCGCACGATGTCTTCAGGGGCTTGGGGTTTGCTGTGGGTATTCATCATGTGACCGCGTGCTTCTGGTTGAACTCGCTTTTTTGCCATTCGGCGCTTTCAAGCACCTGCTTCAAATGCTCAACGGCGTTCCACACGTCTTCAAAACCGATGTAGAGCGGGGTGAAACCAAAGCGCAGGATGTCCAGGTGCTTGCCGGCGCCGCCGTCACCGGCGCGGAAGTCGCCGATCACGCCGCGTGCAATCAGCGCTTGCACGATGGCGTACGCGCCTTCGGTTCGGGTCAGGCACACCTGGGAGCCGCGTTGTGCATGTTCGCGCGGCGTGGCCAGGCCCAGTCCGTGGCCCGCGCAGCGTTCTTCGACAAGCCGGATAAACAGGTCGGTGAGTGCCAGCGATTTTTTGCGCAGGGCCTGCATGCCGCCGAGTGCTTCGGATGCGAGCACGGTGTCCAGGCCGCACTCGAGCGCCGTCATGCTCAGGATGGGCTGGGTGCCGCAGAGGTAGCGCGAGATGCCTGCCGCGGGCCGGTAATCGGGCGTGAATTCGAACGGCGCGGCATGGCCCCACCAGCCGGCCAGCGGCTGCCAGAAGCGGTCGGCATGCCTGGGGTTGACCCAGACAAAGGCCGGCGCACCGGGGCCGCCGTTGAGGTATTTGTAGCCGCAGCCGATGGAGAAGTCGGCCTTGGCTGCGTTGAGGTCCACCGGCACCGCGCCCGCGCTGTGCGCCAGGTCCCAGACGGTGAGCGCGCCCGCGGCATGGGCCGCGGCGGTCACAGCGGCCATGTCGTGCATGGCGCCGGTGCGGTAGTTCACATGGGTCAGCATCAGCACGGCCACTTCGCGGGTGAGCGCGGCCGCGATTTCTTCAGGCTCCACCAGCTGCAGGCGAAAGCCGCGCTCGCGGCACAGGGCTTCGGCGATGTAGAGGTCGGTCGGGAAGTTGCTGCGCTCGCTGACGATCACTTTGCGCCCGGGCGCGTCCTGGGCCGCGATATGCAGCGCGGCGCTGAGCACCTTGTAGAGGTTGATGGAGGTGCTGTCGGTGGCCACCACCTCGCCGGGGGCCGCGCCTACCAGCCGGGCGATCTTGTTGCCCAGGCGCTGCGGCAGCTCGAACCAGCCGGCGCTGTTCCAGGAGCGGATCAGGCCCTGGCCCCATTCGGCCGTGACGGCCTCGGCGACGCGGGCGGCCGCCGTCACGGGCAGCACACCCAGCGAGTTGCCGTCGAGGTAGATCACGCCTTCGGGCAGCGTGAATTGCTGGCGCAGCGTGCGCAACGGGTCTTGCGCGTCAAGGGCGCGGCAGTCCTGGAGTGTGGTCATAGCTAAATTTTTGGGTTTCAGGGGAGTTCGCGCAGCACGGCGCGCACGGGGGAGGCATCGGCCCGGGTCAGTTTGAGCGGCAGGGCAATCAGTTCGTAATCGCCTTCGGCCACCTCGTCGAGCACCAGGTTTTCCAGCACGCGCAGGCCGTGCGCCAGCAACTGGTGGTGGCTGGGCAGGTCCTGGCTGGTGGCCGGGTCCACGCTGGGCGTGTCTATGCCGATCAGGCAAATGCTTTTGCTTGCCAGCAACGCCAGCGTTTCGGGTGCGATGGCGGTAAAGGCGTCCCAGGCCTGGCTGGCGCTGCGCGAAGTGCGCAGCAGCACGCGCGGCGGCAGGCCGTCCAGCGCGTGGGCGACGTGTTCGGGCAAGACCAGCGGGCCGCAGTCCAGGCAGTGGATGACGCGGCAGGGCCCCAAGTAGGGGACAAGGTCCAGCTCGCCGGCGCTGGACTCGCCATTGGCATAGTGCAGCGGCGCATCGGCATGGGCGCCGGTGTGCGGCGACAGCGTGATGCTGTTGACGTTGACCGGACAGCCCGGTGCCAGGGAGAAATGCAGTGTCTGGGAGTAGGCTGTGTCACCGGGGAACACGGCCGCGTTTTCATCGACCGATGGCGAGATGTCCCAGAGTTTGCGCGATGCTGATGGGGTGGAGGCAGGCATGGATCCAAAGGTAGCACCGGCAAAAAAGCCGTGGTGTCGGTTATTTCCAACAATTTCAAAAATAGTTGAGACCTAAAGTATCTGCGGGCGCTGGCCTGTCCAGAGCCATGCGGCCTGGGCGAGGCTGGGGCACAATCCAGACCTGCGGCGCATCGCTGCATCGATTTACCAATAACCCATACCTCCTCCAACCCTTCAAGAGAGACAAGGCAGACCATGAATTCCGAGAACAAGTCCAACGGCAAAGTCGCATTCGTCACCGGCGCGGGCACAGGCATCGGCAAGGCCGTGGCCTTGGCTCTGCTGCGTGAAGGCTATAGCGTGGCGCTGGTGGGGCGCCGCGTGGAGCCGCTCAATGAAGTCGCCAAGGAATCCGGCACGGACCGCGCACTGGCGCTGCCCACCGACGTGAGCAAGCCCGAGTCCGTGGCGGCGGCTTTTGCCAAGGTCAAGGAAAAGTTCGGCCGCCTCGACCTGCTGTTCAACAACGCCGGCGTGGGTGCGCCGCCGGTGAACATCGAGGACATCACGTTCGAGCAGTGGACCAATGTGGTCGACATCAACCTCACGGGTTCTTTCCTTTGCGCGCAGGGCGCCATCAGGCTGATGAAAGACCAATCGCCCCAAGGCGGCCGCATCATCAACAACGGCTCGATCTCGGCCCATGCGCCACGTCCCAACTCGGCGCCCTATACCTCCACCAAACATGCGATCACAGGCCTGACCAAATCGATCTCGCTGGACGGCCGCAAGTACAACATCGCCTGCGGCCAGATCGACATCGGCAACGCCATGACGGAGCTCGCGGCCCGCATGGCCAAGGGCGTGCCGCAAGCCAATGGCGAAATCGCCATTGAACCCATGATGGATGCGAAGGAAGTGGCCGAGGCGGTGGTGCACATGGCGTCGCTGCCGCTGTCGACCAATGTGCAGTTCATGACCATCATGGCCACGAAGATGCCGTTTGTGGGGCGCGGTTGATGCGGCCCTGATCGACGCTGCCGGTTGAGCCGCGGATCAGCGAGGGCGGCGCCAGCAAAATGTGTTGTATTGTATGTATATGAACAATACGGCCTCCGACCTGGAACAGTACCTGGACGAGCTTGCGAACAATGCCCGTCCCGGCGATCGCCTGCCACCGATACGTGATTTGATGCGCCGCTTCGGTGTATCGCAAATGCTGGTTCAGCGCGCCTTTCAAGGCCTCAAAACCAAAGGACTGATCGATTCACAGGTGGGGCGTGGGACCTACTTTCGGGGGGATGGCGAGCCTGTGCTGGCTAACACTGGCCCCCGCTTGCAGGCAACGAGGTCGGTGCTTCTGCTCCGGCGCTCCATCAGCATCACCCGCGGCCGCGTTTTGGTGGAAGGCCTGCAGCGCCGGTTCACTGCCGACGGGCATCGGGTGCTGGAAGTTTCATACACCGATCCGGCCCATGCACGCACCGTATTGAAAGGTTCGCCGCGTTTTGACGCCTGCGTGGTCCAGTCGACTTACAAGACCATCACCATCGATCTGCTCGCCGCGCTGAGGGATAAATGCGATGTGCTGGCGGTGGATGGCGCGACGCTCGCCGGCACGGACGTCGAGGCGGTCGGCATGGAGTGGGGCGAACCCCTGGCCAAGGCGATTGCCCTTTTGCGGCAGCAAGGCCATGGCCGTATCGCGTACGCGGCAACGTCGTCCCCCGTTCTGGCAACGCAGATGGGCCGCCGGCGGTTTGAATACCTGCGGAGCACCCTGGCGGACACCGAGTTCCACGAGATCACTGTGCCGCACCTGCCTGACGACAATTACGAAGCGGCGCTTGCAGGCCTGATCAAGGCCAGCCTGGATGCCTCAGGGCGGCTGCCGTTCACGGCCCTGGTGGCATGGGGCGTTGAAGATGGAGCCAAATTCCGGCAACTGCTGTCGGATGCCGGCATCGGCATCCCATCGGCGCTGAGCGTGGTGTTGCTGGGGCGTACGGATCTGGCGAACGAACACGCCAACTTCTTTGACACCATTGGGTGCAGCGTTGCCGATCAGATCGAGTCGCTGTACCAGGCGATCAACGCGCGCTGGGCCGACCCCTCCTTGCCCTACGGCGTGCGCCTGATCCCGGTGACGAGCAAGGCGGGTCAGTCCATCGCGGCGCCGCCGCCGGCCACGCGTTCCACAGTTTCGCGCGTGAGCACCACCGATTCGCCGACATAGCTGCTGGCGACGAGTGCCTGCACGAGGTCGGGCGGAAGCTCGCGTTTTGCAAACAGGGGATGCTCGCCGATCGTCGTCATGAAAGGCACGCCCTCGGACTGGGACCGCTGCGCCGCTTCATAGAGCAATTGATGCGCTTCATGCCGCCCCATCAGCCTGGTCAGCCGCATCATCACGGCTTCCGACGCGATCAGGCCGTTGGATAAATCGAGGTTGCGGCGCATCGCCTCGGGGTGTACGACGAGGCCCTGGGCCAGGGTCGCGAGGGTTTCGGCAATCGACGCCGCAATGATGGCAATTTCCGGCAACAGCGTATCGGTCACATTGGTCGCGGACGAGTCGCCCTCATCCATGCGAACCATGGCTTCGAGCGCCACCGGCACCCGGGCCCGCATCATGCGCGCCAGGCTGGCCAGCAACAGCGCGGTCGACGGGTTGCGCTTCTGCGCCATGGTCGAGCTGCCCACCTTTCCCATGTGAAATGCCTCTGCAACCTCGCCGATCTCGGTGCGCTGCATGAACACGACATCCTGCGCGATTTTTTGCGCAGTGCCGGCCAGCAGCCCCAGCGCAGAGATGTAGTCGCAGACACGGTCGTAGGACGAACGCATAGGCAGCCCCGCCGGCTCAAGTCCCAACTGCGCGGCCATCCGCGCCGCGACCTCGCGCCCCGCGCTGCCCATGGCCGCGAAAGTGCCTATGGCCCCGCCCAGGCTCGCCACGAATGACGATGGCAATCGCTGCTTGAGCCGATCGCGGTCCCGGTCGAGTTCGTCCAGCCAGCCGGCGAGCTTGAAGCCAAAGGTCATGGGCAAGGCGTGCTGGCCGTGCGTGCGGCCGGGCATCACGGTGGCTTGGTGCGCCAGCGCAAGTTGGCCGAAGGCGGCGATGGCCGCATCCAGATGGTTCGCCAGAAGCTGATGCGTTTCGAACATCTGCAGTGAGCTCGCGGTATCGAAGATGTTCTGCGTTGTCGCACCCCAATGGATGAAACCGGCGGCAGGCTCGCCGCACAGCTCTTCGAACTGGTAAAGCACGGGAACGAGCGGGTGCTGCGCGAAGGCAATGTCGCTCGAGAGGCGCTCCAGGTTGAACAGCCGGGCATCGGCTTTCTCCGCAATGGTGATGGCGGCTTCGGCAGGAATGACACCCAGTTCAGCCTGGGCACTGGCCAGGGCGGCTTCGACGGTGAGCCAAGCCTGCAGCGTGGCGACATCGCTCCAGATGCGTTTGGCTTCAGCGCTGAACCAATGGCCGGTGATGAAGGATTCGAACATTCCGGTGTTCATGGGGTTCCAGTCAGGTCGAAACGGTTTGCACGAGGGCTGGCGGTGGCGGAGAGAACCCCGGTGAGCGGGTTTGTTCTTGCATATTGTATGAATTGCATTAATTTTGAAGGCTTGCGACGAATTTGGAGGCCGTAGATAAGAGTATGAGGGCTTTATTGGCGGTCAGAATTTGAATCGATACAATATTAATTGTACTACAATACAATAAATACATATATACTGCCTCCGCCGGCTAATTGGGCTGGCGCATAACAAGGAGACAAGCTTGAAGACATTCCTCTTTCCACCTTTGGGCCCATGCGGCGCCCGAAACGCTGCCATGCGCAGCGCATTGCTGGCCGCCAGCGCGCTGGCCCCGGTTTTTTCGGCGCATGCGCAGTCCTCATTGACGATCTACGGCATCATTGACCAAGGCCTGACAAAAGCGACCAGCGGTACCACGCCGGCCGGGATGCTGCCCGGCCGGGCCCCCAACGACGACTGGAACGTGAAAGCCGGCAACACCTCCCGCCTGGGTTTTCGTGGTGAGGAAGATATGGGCGGCGGCATGTACACCCGCTTTCAGATCGAGACCCGCTTTGCCACCGATACCGGGGCGTTGAGCAACGCCAATGTCTTCTGGCTGGGCCGTTCGGTGCTTGCCATAGGCAGCAAGGACTGGGGCGAGATTTATTCCGGCCGTGAATACTCGGCGGCGTACACGGTTGCGCTCAATACCGATCCCACGCTCTGGAGCTATGTCAGCCAGACCGGGTCCACCTACACCTACGCGAACTACCTCCCTGTCGCCGCGACGGTCGAGGCCTCCAACATTCGCTGGAGCAACACCATAGGCTACAAATCGCCAGCACTGGGTGCCGTGAGCTTCGAGCTGGCAACCGGCCTGGGGGAAGGCACGCGCCAGCGAAGCACCTCCGCCAACGTCCAGTACAAGGACGGCCCGGTCTGGCTCGGCGCTGCCTACGACGGCCTGGACAACAGGACCAACCTCAAGCTCATCGCGGGGGGTTATGACTTCGGCGTGGTCCGTCCCACGGCCAGTTATTCACGCGCCAAGGGCGGACTTAACGGCGACGCCACCTCGTTCACCGTGTCGGCACTGGTGCCCCTGAGCTTTGGGCGCACTTATGTCTCTTACGGCAACCTGCGTCCGGCGACTCATCTCAACTCGAAAATGGTGGGCGCGGGGATCCAGTACGACCTGAGCAAGCGCACCTTGCTGTATACGAATGTAGGCTCCGCCAAGCAGGTCGGCCAGAGCCGCACGACGGCGTTCGATCTTGGCATCAAGCACACCTTCTGAAAGGAGCCCGGCATGAAACGCAGACTATTGAATCAATTTGCCTTGCTGGGCGCCGGCGCACTGTTGTCGGGTGTTGCCCACGCGCAATCCGACAAGCCCATCTCGCTGGTGGTCGGGTATTCCGCCGGCGGCAGTGCCGACCTGGTCGCGCGCGTTGTCGGCACCGAGCTGTCCAAGCGCCTGGGGCGCCAGTTCATTGTCGAAAACGTTGCGGGAGCCAGCGGCATGATTGCCGCGCAAAAAGTGCTCAGCGCGCCGGCCGACGGCAACATTGTTTACATGGGGGGCACGGATACCGTGCTCGTGCCCATGGTAAATCCCAAGACCCGGCTTGACTGGGAGAAAGACCTTCTGCCGATCGGGCGGATGACCACGGTGCCGCTGGTATTCGCCGTTCCCTCGGGCTCCCCTTACACCACGTTGTCCGACCTGGTGAGTGCGTTGCGTAAAAGCGGCAAGGAGAGCTTCAACTACGCAACTCCCGGAATTGCGACGATGCAACATATCTATGGGTCGCTTATCAACAAGCAGGCGAAGGTGGAAATGCTGCACATCCCCTACCGCGGCGGCGCCCAGATCGCGAATGACCTTGTCGGCGGCCAGGTGGACAGCGCGGTGCTGGTCTTGTCTACGGCCATGCCGTTTCTCAAGGACGGGAAAATCAAGGCCCTCTCGGTGTCTGACAGTGCCCGAGTTGCTCAATTGCCGAACGTCAAGCGCATTGGCGAGGAAGAGGGGTTTAACGGCATCTCGCTACCGCTCTGGCAAGGGCTGTTTGTGAAATCCGGGACCTCTCCCGCCACTGTGGCCGCTTATGAGAAGGCATTGCTGCAAGCGCTTGCGCAGCCCGAAGTGCGCGCCAAGCTGGCGGATGCCGGCATCACGGTCGCACCAATGACCGGGCGCGAAATGCGCGCGTTCGTCGGTCCCCAGGCCGCGCTGTACCGCGATATCGTGAAGACCGCAAAAATCACGATGGAGTGATGGGGGCGGCGTTTTTTTGCCAGGGCCGACCGTCGTGAGCCGGTCGCCGGGTGGCATTCTCGGCCTGTCCACGATCAACACCAAGGTATTGATGGCGGTAGTTCCCACCAGTCCTCACGGCAATGAGCGGCTTTTGGCCGACATTGGCGGAACCAACGCACGTTTCGCGTGGCAGAACGGCGCCGGGGAGCCCATCAATCACATGGTGATCTTGCCCTGCGCCGGATACCCGGCGCTTGCGGATGCGATGCGGCATTACCTGGCGATCCTGGGACGCAACGCGCCCGCGAATTGCGCAATCGCCATTGCCAATCCCGTGTTTGGCGACCAGGTACAGATGACCAACCATCACTGGGCCTTTTCCATTCGCGCGTTGAAGCTGCAATTCGGTTTCACGACCTTGCGTGTGCTGAATGACTTTACCGCCCTGGCGCTGGCCTTGCCGGCCCTGCGTCCCTCGGAACTGCGTCAGGTGCAGGGTGGGCAAGCGGCTCCTCTCGCCGCAAAGGCCTTGATCGGCCCCGGCACCGGCTTGGGGATGTCCGGATTGCTGCCCGATGGCCGCGGCGGATGGGTAGCGATCGAGGGTGAAGGCGGCCACGTCACCTTGGCGGCCTGCACGGCGCGAGAGCAGCAGCTGCTTCAGTGGTTCAGCTCCCGGTATGGCCACGCTTCGGCCGAGCGCGCTGTGTGCGGCCAGGGGCTGGCCGATATTCACCGTGCCCTGCAGGAGATCGACGGGGCGAAGGTGGTTGCCGAATTCGGTGCCGCGGGTGTGGTGGCCGCTGCCCTGGAACACGGCGATTCGTCGGCTCTTGAGGCGCTCGAACTGTTCTGCGCGCTTCTCGGAACGGTTGCCGGCAACCTGGCGCTTACGCTGGGTGCGCGTGGCGGGGTATATATAGGCGGCGGCATTGTTCCGCGTCTGGGTGAGGTTTTCAGTCGCTCCGCATTCAGGCGGCGCTTCGAGGCGAAAGGCCGTTTCGCGCGACAGCTGTCGGAAATACCTGTTTATGTGATTCAGGCAGGGCAGTCACCGGCGCTTCGTGGCGCTGCGGCGGCGCTGGAAATTGACCGTCCGCAGTAATCCATGCTTTCTGGAAAGGCTGCTGGCTATGCCGGTTCGACCTTCTCGCCCTTAGCTAAGCTGTCCAAGTAAAAGGAACTCCATGAGTGCCTTCTGCGCGTGCATCCTGTTTTGGTTTCGGCACGCGGCCTGCGGCCGCTTCACGTGCGCGATGCGCACATGAGCCTGCACCGAAACAGGTTGCCGGCGCTGCGCGCCGACGCTCGCGTGTTACGCGAGCTGCCCGAGCAAAAGGAACTCCATGAGTGCCTTTTGCGCGTGCATCCTGTTTTCAGCCTCGTCCCAGACCACGGATTGCGGGCCGTCTATGACTTCGGCTTCGACTTCCTCGCCGCGGTGGGCAGGCAGGCAGTGCATGAAGAGGGCATCGGGCTTGGCCGCGCGCATCATCTCGGTGTCCACGCACCAGTCGGCAAAAGCCTTTTTGCGCGCTTCGTTTTCGGCTTCGTAGCCCATGCTGGTCCAGACGTCGGTGGTGACCAGGTCGGCGCCGGCGCAGGCCTGCATCGGGTCCTTGAAGACCTTGTAGCTTTCGGCCGAACGTATGCCGGCGATGGACTGGTCCACCTCGTAGCCGCCCGGCGTGCTGACGTGTACCTTGAAGCCCAGGATTTCGCTGGCCTGCAGCCAGGTGTTGGCCATGTTGTTGCCGTCGCCCACCCATGCCACCGTCTTGCCTTTGATGGAGCCGCGGTGCTCGATGTAGGTGAAGATGTCGGCCAGAATCTGGCAGGGGTGGAATTCGTTGGTCAGGCCGTTGATGACCGGCACGCGCGAGTGCTCGGCGAAGCGGTCTATCTTGGTCTGCTCGAAGGTGCGGATCATCACCAGGTCGACCATGCGGCTGATGACCTTGGCGCTGTCCTCGATAGGTTCGGCCCGGCCCAGCTGGCTGTCGCCGGTGGTCAGGTGCACCACGCTGCCGCCCAGCTGGTACATGCCGGCCTCGAAGCTCACGCGGGTGCGGGTTGAGGCTTTTTCGAAAATCATGGCCAGCGTGCGGTCGACCAGCGGCTGGTGTTTTTCGTAGGTCTTGAACTTCTTCTTGATGATGGCGGCACGCTCGAACAGGTAAGCGTATTCCGCCGCATTCAGGTCGCTGAACTGCAGGTAATGCCGCACGGGTGCGGGCTTGGTGGGGATCGCAGTGCTCACGCGTTTTTCTCTTTCAACAGCTGCTTGATCAGCGGAACCAGGATGGCCACCGCCTCGTCGGCCTCGGCCGGGGTCATGATGAGCGAGGGCACCATGCGGATCACGGTGTCGGCGGTCACGCTCAGCAGTAGGCCGTTTTCGGCGGCCCGGCCCAGCAGCTCGCCGCAGGGCACGGTCAGCTCAATGCCCAGCATCAGGCCGCGGCCGCGGATTTCCTTCACGCCCTTCACGCCTGCCAATTCACGCGCCAGTGCCGCGCGCAGATGTTCACCCACCTTCACGGCATTGGCCAGCAGGCCTTCTTCTTCCATGATGCGCAGGGTTTCCACACCGGCCCGCATGGCCAGCGGGTTGCCGCCGAAGGTGCTACCGTGGTTGCCGGGGCCGAAGATGTGGGCGGCCTTGGGGCCGGTGACGACGGCGCCAACCGGCACGCCCGAGCCCAGGCCCTTGGCCAGCGGCATTACGTCGGGCTTGATACCGGCCCACTGGTGGGCAAACCACTTGCCGGTGCGGCCCATGCCGCACTGCACTTCGTCGATCATCAGCAGCCAGTCGCGTTCGTCGCAGAGGGCCCGTACTTCGCGCAGGTACTCGTCCTTCATGCTGTTGATGCCGCCTTCGCCCTGGATGGCCTCAAAGAACACGGCGACCACATTGGGGTTGTTGGCGGTGGCGGCCTTGAGCGCGTCCATGTTGTTGAGCGGCACGCGGATAAAACCCTCGACCAGCGGGCCGAAGCCGGCTTGCACCTTGGGGTTGCCGGTGGCGCTCAGGGTGGCGATGCTGCGGCCGTGGAAGGCTTTTTCATAAACCACGATTTCCGGGCGTTCAATACCCTTGTCGTGGCCGAACTTGCGCGCCAGCTTGAGCGCGGCCTCGTTGGCTTCCAGGCCGGTGGAGCAGAAAAACACGTTTTCCAGGCCCGACAGCTCCACCAGCTTGGCCGCCAGGGCTTCCTGCAGCGGCACGTGGTAGTAATTGGAGGTGTGGATCAGCTTGGCGATCTGCTCCTGCAGGGCCGGCACCAGCTTGGGGTGGTTGCGCCCCAGCGGGACGAGGTCGCCGTTGCGCAGCACCAGCTGGCCTTGCTGGTCGATCCTGTCAACCAGCGACAGGCGCACGGCGGCGCGGCGATGGCAGCGCATGAAGTCGCTGCCCAGGGTGTCCAGCAAGTCTGTCAGGGTCTGCCGCAACAGCGGCGCGCCTTGCGAAGTGTGCAGGATCACATAGTTGTCGGCGGTCTCGAGCCATTGGATGTCGGCGACCGGCACCACGCGGGTGCCGCCGCGTTCGCTCACGAGCAGTTGCTGCAGCGCTGCACCGGGCAGGCCCGGCTGGCGTTCAGCTTGCGTGGCGCGCGTTGCCAGGCGCTCGCGCAGGCGCTGCATGGCGCGCTGCAGCCGGGTGGCGTCGAAGGGCTTCAGCAGGTAGTCGATGGCGTTGGCGTCGAAGGCCGGCACCGCGTATTCATCGAAGGCGGTGGCAAAGACCACCAGCGGCGCGGGTTGGGGCAGGGAGGCAGCCACTTCCAAGCCGCTGACCTCGGGCATCTGGACGTCGAGGAAGATGGCATCGGGGGCGAAGCTGGCGACCTTCTCCAGCGCCTCAACGCCGTCGCGTGCTTCTTCGATGGCGCTGACGCCTTGCTCTTGCACCAGCATGCGGCGCAGCTTGTCGCGCGCCGGGCGTTCGTCGTCGACGATCAGGATCCGCATGGCAGCCTCATCTCCGCCCGCACACCGGCGGGTTCCAGTTGCACCAATGCCAGGCTGGCCTGTTCGCCATGCAAGGCCTGCAGCCGTTCGCGCAAGTTTCGCACGCCAATACCCGCAATCGCGCGCTCGTCCGCGCCAGAACCCGATGCGGTGGAGACCAGCCGGCCGGCGTCATCGCTGACGGCGAGCAGTAGCGTACCGCCATCGCGCCTGGCGCTGATGGCAATGTTTGTCACGCCGCGCCGCCGCTCGACCGTGTGCTTGAACACGTTTTCCAAGAGGGGCTGCATGCTCATCACCGGCACCAGGCATTCCCCGCAGGCGGCATCGATATCCCAGGCAATCTGCACGCGGTCGGCAAAGCGTTCTTCCATCAGCCGCGCATAGCCGCGCAGCAGGCGCAGCTCGGTCGACAAGGGCGCCTGCTGCTGCCCGCTGACGTCCAGCGTGGCGCGCAGGACGTCCGCCAGCTGCACCAGGGTGGCATCAGCGCGGTCAACATCACTATGCATCAGCGAGGAGATGGTATTCAATGCATTGAACAGGAAGTGAGGCTGCATCTGCTGCGTAAGCTGATGCAGCTGCGCCGTGCGCAACTGGGCATTGGCTTGCTCCGCCGCGCGGAAAGACAGCACGCCAAAGGTGATCAGCGTAAAGATCACGACGAAGATCGAGATCTTGATGTTCTCGTACAGGAAAGTCTCGCCCCAGGGCTCGTGCCGGTACTCCATGCCTAAGGCGGCGTAGACGGCGTGCCGGATGCCGAATGCCAGCGGCGTGAAAAGGATCCACCAGACCGGCAGCCAGACCGCCTGCCGCGCGAACCAGCGCGCCGGCGTGGAGAGCAGACCGTCGTAACGCCGTGTGCCCAGGCGCTGTATCGTCAGCAGCATCGAGGCCACCAGCATCGAAGACGACTCCCACAAGATGGGTTGCCAGAGCGGCCCGCTGCCCTCGTGGCGCAGGAATTCCTGCACGGCGGTGGCGACCATCATGGCCCAGAACAGCAGCCAGGCGATCGTGAGGGAGAGCGTGGCGCGGCGGTTCATTTGGTTTGCTTCTGGTGGCGTGCTTCGACCAGGTCAATTTCGCGCACCAGCTTGCGTGCCGTCTCGTCGGAAATGTGGTGGTGCCGCGCCAGATTGAAAATTTCCTGGCGCTCCGCGTCCATGGCAGCCAGGCGCAGCTCGCGCTCGGCCCGGTCCAGCTTACGGAAGTGCTCCTTGTTCTGGTCTTCCGCCGACCAGGCCACATTCAGGCGGTATTCGTACAGCGCGATCACGCGCGCCGCAGCCTGCGGCAGCACGTCGGGATGGTGGGCGTCGGCCAGCGCCAGTTCGGCGCGCTCAATCGCAGCGATGGCGGCCGAGGCGGCCTGGCGCCGCGCCATGTCTTCCTGCTGGCGCTCGGCGGGCTCCTCCGGGAAATGCATGCCGCCCAGCAGGCGCGGCAAGCCGAAGCTGGCCGCCAGCAGGGAAATCAGGATCACCGAGCTGGCCAGCAGGATGGTCAGGTCGCGCGCCGGGAATGGTTCCCCGCTTGGCAGTACAAGCGGTAAGGTCAGTACGCCGGCCAGCGTGATGGCGCCGCGCGCGCCTGCCAGGGCCGTTGCCAGCAGCAGCCGCCAATGCGGCCGGCCGGCATGGCCTGCCGCGGTGCGGCGGCCACGGCGGTAGAGCGTCACGCGCAAGGTGGCCCACACCCACACAAAGCGCA
>Ga0102587_1000384_pt1 | contig 47711 bp, 40 predicted proteins | sample AraplaF_Col_mTSA_FD_76853 | JGI IMG/M metagenome (GOLD analysis project Ga0102587, IMG submission 76853) | Arabidopsis root microbial communities from the University of North Carolina, USA - plate scrape MF_Col_mTSA (SPADES assembly) (version 2) | ecosystem: Host-associated > Plants > Roots >... | reverse complement strand
GCAAATTCCGCTTGGAGAACCGCCATGTCCTTCTTCCCCGGTAAAGATCCCCTCCCCGGCGATGCCTTTGCCTGCGATGCGATCGAGAATCTGATCATTCCGCGCACCAGCGATATCGGCGGTTTCCAGGTGCGGCGCGCGCTTCCGACCAGGCAGCGGCGGCTGGTGGGGCCGTTTATCTTCTTCGACCGGATGGGACCGGCGATCCTCAGGCCCGACGAGGCGCTGGACGTGAAGCCGCATCCGCATATCGGGCTTTCGACGGTCACCTATCTCTTCGACGGCGAAATCCGCCATCTCGACAGCCTCGGCACCGAGAAGGTGATCCGCCCCGGCGATATCAACCTGATGACGGCCGGGCGCGGGATCGTGCATTCGGAGCGCACGCCCGACAATCTGCGCGGCCATCCGCTCGCCATGTCCGGCCTGCAGACCTGGCTGGCGCTGCCCGATGAAAAGGAGGAGATGAACCCGGAGTTCACCCATACCGAAAAGGGCCACATGCCTGTTATCGACGATGGCGGGGTGACCGGGCGCGTGGTAATCGGCTCCTTCGAGGGACTGAAATCGCCGGTGAAGGTGTTCACCGATACGCTCTATGCCGATATCAGCCTGCAGCCGGGATCGAAATTCCCCTTTGCGGCGACGCATGAAGAGCGCGCCGTCTATATTCTCTCCGGCGAGGTGGTGATTGCGGGCGACCGGTTTGCTTCCGACCAGCTACTGGTCTTCCGTCCCGGCGATGCGATCACGCTCGAGGCCGGAGAACAGGGCTGTCACCTGATGCTCTTCGGCGGTGCGGCGCTGAATTCCAAGCGCTACATATGGTGGAACTTCGTCTCCTCGTCGAAAGAGCGGATCGAGAAGGCCAAGGAAGAATGGCGCACCGGCCGCTTCGACATCGTTCCGGGGGATGAAGAGGAATTCGTGCCTTTGCCTGAGGCGTGAACTTCTCTAGAATGGAACGGTTGCGGTTCTTGAAACGCACTTGTTTTGCCGCAATTTAATCGGAATAAGCATCGTCCGAGAATGATAAGAAAGAGCGCCCGCCCGTGACACAACCGCCGAAGACACCGCTGCTCGATCAGGTCAAGCTTCCAGCCGACCTGCGCAAGCTCGATGACCGCGAGCTGCCGCAGCTTGCGCGCGAGGTTCGCGACGAGATGATCGACGCCGTCTCGCGCACCGGCGGACATCTGGGTGCGGGTCTTGGCGTCGTCGAACTGACGATCGCCATTCACAGCGTTTTCAACACGCCTGACGACCGGCTGATCTTCGACGTCGGCCACCAGTGTTATCCGCACAAGATCCTGACCGGCCGCCGCGACCGCATCCGCACGCTGCGCCAGGAGAACGGCCTGTCCGGCTTCACCCGCCGCGCCGAGAGCGAATACGATCCCTTCGGCGCCGCCCATTCCTCGACCTCGATCTCCGCCGGCCTCGGCATGGCTGTCGCCGCCGAGCTCGACCAGACAGACAAGCGGGTGATCGCCGTCATCGGCGACGGCGCGATGTCGGCCGGCATGGCCTATGAGGCGCTGAACAATGCCGGCGCGCTCGATGCGCGCCTCATCGTCATCCTCAACGACAACGACATGTCGATTGCCCCGCCGACGGGCGCGATGAGCGCCTATCTCGCCCGCCTTGCCTCCGGACGCACCTATATGGGCTTCCGCGACTTCGGCAAGAAACTGACGGCTTACCTCGGCAAGAACATCGACCGGGCGATCACCCGCGCTGTCGAGCATGCCCGCGGCTACGTGACCGGCGGGACGATGTTCGAGGAAATGGGCTTCTATCATATCGGCCCGATCGACGGTCATTCCTTCGATCATCTTCTGCCGGTGCTGCGCAATGTGCGCGACAATGCCAACGGCCCGGTGCTGATCCATGTCGTGACGCAAAAGGGCAAGGGCTATGCGCCGGCGGAAGCTGCAGCCGACAAATATCATGGCGTCAACAAGTTCGACGTCATCACCGGCACGCAGGCGAAGGTGAAGCCGAATGCGCCGAGCTATACGAATGTCTTCGCCGAAACCCTGATCCAGGAAGCCACGCTAGACGACCGCGTCGTCGGCATCACAGCGGCGATGCCGAGCGGCACCGGCCTCGACAAGTTCGCCGAGATCTTCCCGTCACGCTATTTCGATGTCGGCATCGCCGAACAGCATGCCGTGACCTTTGCCGCGGGCCTTGCCGCCGAAGGTTTCAAGCCGTTTGCGGCGCTCTACTCCACCTTCCTGCAGCGCGCTTATGACCAGGTCGTGCACGATGTGGCGATCCAGGGCCTGCCGGTGCGCTTCCCCATCGACCGTGCCGGTTTCGTCGGTGCCGACGGTCCGACGCATGCGGGCTCCTTCGACACGGCCTTCCTCGCCACCCTGCCCGGCTTCGTGGTCATGGCGGCGGCCGACGAGGCGGAGTTGAAGCATATGGTGCGCACGGCCGTTACCTATGATGCTGGCCCGATCTCGTTCCGCTATCCGCGCGGCGAAGGTATCGGCGTCGACATGCCGGAGCGCGGCCAGATTCTTGAGATCGGCAAGGGGCGCATCGTCAAGGAAGGCACCAAAGTCGCGCTTTTCTCTTTCGGGACGAGGCTTGCCGACTGTCTGTTGGCGGCCGAAGATCTCGATGCCGCAGGCCTGTCGACGACGGTTGCCGATGCGCGCTTTGCGAAGCCGCTCGACCATGCTCTGATCCGCCAGCTTGCGCGGCATCACGAAATCCTCATCACCGTGGAAGAAGGTTCCGTCGGCGGCTTCGGTAGCCAGGTCATGCAGTTCATGGCGATGGATGGGCTGCTCGACCGCGGGCTGAAGGTCCGTTCGCTCGTCATGCCCGATATCTGGATGGAGCAGGCTAAGCCGGAAGCAATGATCGCCCATGCAGGTCTGGATCGCGCCGGCATCGTCTCGACCGTCTTCAACGCGCTCGGACGCGGTGTTGCGGTCGGTGTGGCCGGTTAAGGCCGCACACCGACCCGCATCTGCTTATTCCGGCTTCTCGCCGTCGCGATAGAAAATCATGCCGCCGTGATGCAGCACGCCGTCGATGAAATCGCCATCGGCGGTAAAGCCGGTATCGTCCCAATATTCGATATGGTCGCCGGTCACTTCATAACGGCCCTGATAGGCGCTCTTTCGCGTGCCCCGCGCCTCGTCATATCGACCGTTCGGCAGCAGCTCCTGACGGATATGCCCGTCACCGGTGATCCACATGCCGAGATAGGGATGGTTCTGCATTTTCTGTTCCTCTGAAAGAGCGAATGAAGAGGCTGCGAGCGAAAAGACCGTGCCTGCAAGGGCCGAGCGGATTGCCATGGTCAGAGCCCCACACTTTCGGTCGGACGAACCGAGATGTCGTTGACGTCGACATCGTCGGGCTGCTCGATGGCGAAGCGGATTGCCCGGGCGATGGCGTCGGGCTTCAGGGCAATCGCCCGGAAGGAGACCATGGCTTCGGCCGAGAAGGGTTCGGTAATCGTCGAAGCGAGTTCGGATTCGACCACACCAGGATAGATGCAGGTGACCCGAAGTTTCTTGTTTTCCTGACGCAGACCGTCGGAAATCGCCCGCACCGCATATTTCGTCGCGCAGTAGACGGCAGCGGTCGGCACGACCGCCAGGCCGCCCACCGAGGAGATATTGATGATCTGGCCGCGATCCTGCGCATTCATGATCGGCAGCACGGCAGCAATGCCATAGAGCACGCCCTTGATGTTGACGTCGATCATCTGATCCCATTCCTCGACCTTGAGCGAGGACATGAGCGACAGCGGCATGATGCCGGCATTGTTGATGAGGACGTCGATACCGCCGAAAGCATCGACCGCCGCCTTGGTGAAAACCTCGACATCGGCCCGATCGGTCACGTCGAGCGCACGGAATTCCACCGTGCCGCCGCCCTCGCGGATTTCCCGTGCCAATTCTTCCAGCCGCTCGGTGCGACGCGCACCGATCATCAGCTTCGCGCCTGCCGCGCCGAGTTCGCGCGCCACGCCGGCACCAATGCCGCTGCTGGCGCCGGTGATCAGAACTCTCTTGCCTTTGATGTCAGTCATGTCTCTTTCCTCATGCTTCAATGATGGCCGCAGCCGGATGCTGCCGATCCATGCGCATGAGATTGGGTCTGAGGGGCGGAAGCCGATAGCAAGCTTCTCCGGATTTCTTGCACGATCTTCCGAAACCAGCCGAGAGCACTTGGCATTTGCCGCAGTGTCGACCATGCTGCCTGCATGGAAAAGATTGCCGAACTTGCAGAATTGATCGATCGTCATACAGGCACGGACGGCAGCTTCGATACGGCGCTGCCGCGTGTCGGCATCATACGATCCTCCGCCCGGACGGAACCGATCCACACACTCTACGAACCCTCCTGCTGCATCGTGGCGCAGGGGCGCAAACGCGCTGTGATCGGCGACAGGGTGCATGTCTATGATGCCGCGCATTATCTCGTCGTCGGCGTCGACCTGCCCGTCATCGGCGCAGTCGTCGAGGCGAGCGCCAACCGGCCCTATCTGTGTCTGAGGCTGCAACTCGACCGCAGCCTGCTTGCCGAGATGCTTCCTGAGGTCCGCGGACGGCTGCCGGAGAGCCCAGCGGCGGGTGTCAGTGTCACGACGCCTGAATTGATCGATGCCGCTGCGCGCATGCTGCGGCTGCTCGACACGCCTGACGATGCGGAGGTTCTGGCGCCATTGGTCGAGAGGGAAATCCTCTATCGCCTCATACGCGGGCCGCAGGGCGCGCTGCTGCGGCAGATTGCCAATGGTGAAAGCAGGCTCAGCCAGATCGGCCGGGCGATCGACTTCGTTCGAAAGAATTTCAGCGAGCCCTTCGCCATCGAACATCTCGCTTCGGTAGCAGGCATGAGCGCGTCATCCTTTTACGAACACTTCAAGACCGTGATGGCGATGAGCCCGCTGCAGTTCCGCACACAGCTTCGCCTGCAGGAGGCACGGCGGCTGATGGTGACCGAGGGGCTGAGTGCTGCCGAGGCCGGTTTCCGGGTGGGCTATGACAGCCCTTCACAGTTCAGCCGCGACTATGTCCGCGTGCATAATGTTCCGCCGCGGCGGGATATCGAGCGGCTGCGCGCCTCCGCCGGGTAAGCGCAAAAAGAAAGGGCGGCACAAAATGCCGCCCTGCCCTTTCATCAATGAGGCGATTGCTCTCAGAACTCGGTCCAATCTTCCTGGACAGGAACGGCGGCTGCCGATGCCTGCCTGCCGCCGAAGGCCTTGGTGACCTTGCTGGCCAGCGCACGGGCCGGAGAGGCGACCGGGCGGGACGCGGCGGTTGCGGCTACCGTCCGCTGGACCAGAGCGGCGGCCTGGGCGCCAAGCTTGAACTGGCGCAGCAAGTCGTCGAGGGCGGCGGCTTCCTGGGCAAGCGCATGGCTTGCGGCCGTCTGCTCTTCAACCATGGCGGCGTTCTGCTGTGTGCCCTGGTCCATGTTGTTGACGGCGGTGTTGATCTCCTGCAGGCCGATCGACTGTTCGCGGGTGGCTGTGACGATCGCGCCGACGTGGCGGTTGATTTCCTGAACCTCGGCGACGATCGCTTCCAGCGCCTTGCCGGTCTCGCCGACGAGTCCGACGCCCGAGTTGACCTGTTCGCTTGATGTGTTGATCAGCGCCTTGATTTCCTTGGCGGCATTTGCCGAGCGCTGGGCGAGTTCACGGACTTCCTGTGCGACGACGGCAAAGCCCTTGCCGGCTTCACCGGCACGTGCTGCTTCGACGCCGGCGTTCAGAGCGAGCAGGTTGGTCTGGAAGGCGATGTCGTCGATGACGCCGATGATGTTGGAGATCTCGCCCGAGGACTTTTCGATCTGCTGCATGGCCGAAACCGCCTTACGGACGACTTCGCCGGACTTTTCCGCACCGAGGCGGGTGCGCTCGACGAGGTTGCCGACGTCTTCGGCGCGCTTGGCGGAGTCACGCACAGTGGTCGTGACCTCTTCGAGAGCGGCTGCGGTCTCTTCGACAGCCGCGGCCTGCTGCTCGGTGCGGTGGGCGAGATCATCTGCGGCAGAGCGAATTTCACCGGCGCCGGCATTGATGGCCGAAGCATTACGGCCGACCGACTGCAAGGCGGCCTGCAGCTTTTCGACGGCATTGTTGAAATCGCTACGCAGGCTGTCGTATTGCGGCGCGAAGGCCGTGTGGATGCGGGCTGCGACATCGCCATTGGCGAGGCCTGCAAGGCCGCCGGCCAGAGCTTCGACGGCAAAGCGGATCTCGCCTTCTTCGCGGGCCTTCTGTTCGTCGCTCATCTGGCGCTGGCGCTCGGCTTCGCCGCGCATGCGGTCGGTTTCGCCGGCAAGCTGCTGCTTTTCGATGGCAGCGTCCTTAAAGACCAGCACGGACTGGGCCATGCGGCCGACTTCGTCCTGACGGCCGGTTGCCGGTACTTCGATATTGTGGTCGCCGCCAGCGAGACGATCCATGGCAGCCGTCATGCCGACGATCGGACGAACGATGGTGCGCGACAGAGCCCAGGCGAGAGCGGCGGCTGCGAGCGCTGCGGCAATGCCGCCGGCCAGAAGCGTCGTCTTGAGATCGCTGTTCGCGTCCGCCTGAGCCGCGGCGAGTGCAATGGACTTGTCGCGGGCGAGAGATTTGATCTTGGCGGAAGCGGCGCGGAAGCCGTCGAGCTGGCCCTTGGTGGCGTTGACACCGATCTTGACGACGTCTGCGATCGGCGTCTCGGTTTCCTTGCGGGCCTTGGCCTGCGGCTCGGCAAGCTCGTGGAAATAAAGGTCTGCAGCCTTTTGCATGTCGTCGATCATCGAGATGAGCTCAGGCTGGGAAGCCGCGGTCTGCTTGGCGGCGGCAATCGCCTTCAGCATGCGCTCGCGGTTGGCGAAAATATCGCCATAGGTGCTGTCGCTGCGGAAGAGGATGAAGCCGCGCAGGTTGACGGCCTGCTCGAGCATGGCCTGCAGCGCGTCATCGATCTGGTTGACGAGAAGCTCGGATTTTTCCTGTTCGGCGGAAGCGCTCGCCGACGTCGTTGCCTTGGAATAAACGAAAGCGGAAACGGATACGAAAATAAGGATGAGTGCTGCGAACGTGGCCGCAAGCTTACCATTCAAGGATATGTTTCGAGCGAACATCGGTCAATTTCTCCTGGCGACATCAGGCGCGACAAGGGGCGACCACGCAAATGCGCAGCCACAAGCCTTCTTGATGAGGGACATGATCGGCGGGGAGGACGCGGAGCCTTCATGGCACGAAGCGATTCAAAAGCGAGCCGCTGCAATCAAAGGGAACCTATGCGGGTAGGATTTAAAATTGTTTAAATTTGGTGCGTCGCAGCACAGGTCGGTTTAGTTTATTGCAGTTCCGGCCATGTGAGACTGCGCTGGCGTGCCGGCGGTGCCAACAAAATGCTTGCAACCGACGGCTTTGACCGTCATTCACAGCCGATGTCAGATCAAAACAGCCAGCGCCTCGACCAGCTTCTCGTCACCCTCGGCCTCTTTGCGAGCCGCTCGCGGGCGCGAGACGCCGTCTCACGCGGCACGGTGAAGGTCGCCGGCAAGGTGGTGACGAAGGCCGGCTCCGTCTTCGGCCCCGATGCGACAATCGAGATCGACGACCCGGCGCAGGATTATGTTTCGCGCGCAGCGCTGAAGCTTGTGGCCGCACTCGATCACTTCGGGCTCGACCCGGCAGGACGGCACTGTCTCGATGTCGGCGCTTCGACGGGCGGCTTCACGGAAGTGCTGCTGGGACGGGGTGCCGCGCATGTGACTGCAATCGATGTCGGCCACGGGCAGATGCATCCGAGGATATCAGCCGATCCGCGCGTGACCAATATCGAGGGACTCAATGCCCGCAATCTGACGGCTGAGGATATCGGCCGGCCCGTGGATTTCATCGTCTCCGATGTCTCGTTCATCTCGCTGAAGCTGGCGCTTGCTCCGGCGCTCGATATTGCGGAGCCGGGAGCGCTTGCCGCGATCCTCGTCAAGCCGCAGTTCGAGGCGGGACGCGAGGCGATCGGCAAGGGCGGGCTGCTCAAGGACCAGGCTTCAGGGCCTGCTGTGGCAGCGGAACTGGAGCGATGGTTCACTGAAGATATGGGCTGGAAGAGTTTCGGGCTCATCCCCTCGCCCATTTCGGGCGGCGACGGCAATCAGGAATTTCTATTGGCAGGGACAAAAGCGTGAGCACGGAAACAATCACCATCGACAGGCTCGGCGCACAGGGCGACGGTATTGCCAACGGCAAGGATGGGCCAATCTACGTGCCCTTCACGCTGCCTGGTGAGACGGTAGCGATCGCCCGCGTCAAGAACCAGGGCACCGTGATGTCGATCGCCTCGGCTTCCGCCGACCGGCAGGAGCCGCCCTGCCGGCATTTCGGTCCCGATGGCGTCAATGGCACCTGCGGCGGCTGCACGCTGCAGCATATGGCGGATGCCCCCTACCGCGCCTTCAAGCGGCAGTTCGTCATCGACGCGCTGAGATCCAAAGGGCTGACGCCTGAGGTCGGCGAGATCGTCGCCGCCCATCCGGGTGAGCGGCGGCGGGTGGTTTTTGCGGCGCGCAAGACCGAGAAGGACATGCTCATCGGTTTCAATCAGGCCGAAAGCCATCACATCGTCGCCATCGAGGAATGTCCCATCTCGTCGGCGGGGATCATGTCCCGGCTGCCGGCGATCAAGGCTATTGCGGCGGCGGTGGCGACCAATGCCGATGCCTTCCGCATCGCGGTTCTCGAAACGCTCTCCGGTCTCGATCTTGCAATCGAAGGCGTGAAGAAGCTTTCAGACCAGCAGCGTCGCAAGGCTGTCGAGATCGTGCTCGGCCTTCGCGGCATTGCGCGCGTTTCGCTCGATGGCGAAATCCTGATCGAGCCGGCCAAGCCGGTCGTCGAATTCGGCGGTATTCAGGTCTTTCCGCCTGCCGGCGGCTTCACGCAGGCGACGAAGCCCGCCGAAGAGGCAATGGCAAAGCTGGTGCTTGCGCATGTCGGAAAGGCCAAGCGGATCGCCGATCTCTTTGCCGGCGCCGGCACCTTTTCGCTGCAGCTTGCCCGTCTCGGTCGCGTGCATGCCGTCGAAGGCGACGGCAAGGCGATTGCGGCACTCGACCACGCAGCGCGCAATACGCAGGGCCTGAAGCCCGTGACCGTCGAAAAGCGCGATCTCTTCCGCCGCCCACTGATGACCTCGGAGCTCAAAGTCTTCGACGCCGTCGTCTTCGATCCGCCGCGGGCGGGCGCGGAGTTTCAGTGCAAGGAGCTGGCGCGCTCGATCGTCAAGAAGATCGTCGCCGTCAGCTGCAATCCGCTCACACTTGCCCGCGACCTCGCCATCCTGGTCGAAGGCGGCTACCGCATCACATCAGTTGCGCCCATCGACCAGTTCCTGTGGACCTCGCATGTCGAGGTGGTGGCAACGCTGGAGAAATGAGCAGCCGTCAGCCGACTTTTTCGCCGGCGAGATAACGGCCGAGCTGGTCGAGTTGCCCGGCGATGCCGGCCTGGCGGTATTCCACCTTGTCGCCGCCGTCGAGAATGGTGATCTGCTCGGTGACGACGACATGCGTGCCTTCGGCAACCGGCGTCAGGCTGATGGTCGTCAGTGACGAGGAGATGCGGCGCTCATTGTGCGACATCGTATAGGCGTAGACGATGCGGCGATCCCTGACGATATCCTCATAGCGGGCGTCAGCGACATATTCGTCGCTCTTGCCGAAGTTGAACCGGCTGATATCACGGCCGCCGACGCGGAAATCATTTTCGGTATAGGTGGTGGTGAAATCCTCGCCGATCGCCTCCCACTGCAGGCGCGCCTTCGGATCGGACCAAGCGGCAAAGACGCGTGGAGCCGGCACGTCATAGGTGCGCTCGATGGAGAAGGTGGAATGAAGGGTGCTGTACTCTTCCTGCATGGTCTTACTCCTTTTCGTTCTGCTTCTCAGGGTTGTCGGGCATTTCCGGATTGGCTTCGAGATATGCGCCCAGTCTGTCGAGACGGCGCTCCCAGAGGGTGCGGCGCTCATTGATCCAGGCTTCGGCCGAGCGCAGCGCCTGCGGTTCAATCCGGCAGGTGCGCACGCGGCCGGTCTTTTCCGACCGCACGAGGCCGCTCGCTTCCAGCATCTGCAGATGCTGGAGAACAGAGGGCAGCGCCATGGATAGCGGCTCGGCCAGTTCCTTTACCGAGGCCGGACCTTTGCAGAGACGATCCACCATGCTGCGCCTGGCGGGATCGGCCAGCGCCTGAAACATCAAATCAAGTGCATGCGATTGGTTAGGCATATACCTAACTATAGACGTGACGGAAGAAGAGTCAATAAATAGTTCGGCAAACACCTAACTATTCCAGATCGAGGAGTGCGCGGCGGAGACGCCGCTGCACGCGTCGCCCAACGGCTTCGCAGCGCGGGGGTTAAGCGCGCTGCGAACGGGCGATAGACGCTGGATGAATCGAACAAGGGGGTCGTACGAAACACGTCACGCGCCCGGACAGTTCGGGGGAACCGTCTTCCATTCAATAGTTAGACTATGCTTAAGAGAGGCTTTAAATTCGGATCTGATAATTACCACCGATTTTTAGGGGCTCCGCGGCGCATGAAAGCCTCGAAGGCAGCGCGCGCCTCATCACTTCTCATGCGGGCGGCGAAGTGGCGGGCCTCTTCATCGATGCGCGCGATGATCTCCTCCCGCGGTCCGCGAACGAGATCGCGGGCGATCTTCAACGCTTCCGGCGGTTTAGCGGCAAGCTTTGCGGCTGTAGCGATCGTCTGGCTTTCCACCTCTTCCGGCGTCGTCACCTTCCAGATCAGGCCGGCTTCCTTCGCGTCCTCAGCCGTAAAGGCCTCGCCGGCAACGAGCATGGCGAAGGCGCGCTGATGGCCCATAATGCGCGGGACGATCAGGCTCGAGCCTGCCTCCGGCACCAGCGCCAGATCGACGAAGGGCGTGCGGAACTGGCTGCGGTCGGAAGCAACAGTCAGGTCGCAATGCAGGTTGAGCGTCGTACCGATGCCGACCGCCAGACCGTCGACGCCGGAGACGACGGGTTTTTCGGCATTCACCAGCGCATAGAGGAAATCGAGGATCTCCTGCTCCAGGCCGCGGCCGCCCATTGCGGCAGCGAGAAAATCGTTCAGGTCGTTGCCGGCCGAGAAGCAGCCTTCGGTGCCGAGCAAGGCGGTGGCGCGGATGCCGGGATCGGCATTGGCCGCATTCAAAGCATCGGCCATGATGCGGTACATAGGGCGGGTGATGGCGTTCTTCTTTTCCGGCCGGTTGAAGCGGATGGACTGAACGCCGGGATAGGCGGAAGGCTGCTCGACGATGATGTGGTCGGTCATGGGGTCTCCTCAGGCAAGCAGGATGCGGGCAGCGGCAAGGCTTGCCGCGCCATTGACGACCCGGTCGCGAAGGGCTGCGGTCTCGGCGAGCAGGTTTTCGGCGGCGAAGCGGCAGAGCGCGATGCGGCCCTCACCTGCACCATCGGCGGCCTCGGCGAGAGCGCCCTTGGCGAGGTAACAGCCGGTCAGCACGAGGCCGAAGAGGCGCTGATAGGGCGTCGCGCCCGAGAGCGCCTCGGCGGCCCTCTCCTCGGCAAGCGCCTTCATCAGCCAGGCGGTCGTCTGTTCGAGATCGACGATCGCGGCATCGAGCCTTACGGCAGTCTCGCCGAAACCATCGAGATTGGAGCCGCGGACGGTATCGGCGATCTGCTGAAGTTCGGCGACGAAGCCCTTCACCTGCTCGCCGCCGGAGAGCGGCAGCTTGCGGGTGACGAGGTCGATCGCCTGGATGCCGTTGGTGCCCTCATAGATCGGGGCGATGCGGGCATCGCGGAGATACCGCGCCGCGCCTGTCTCCTCGATGAAGCCCATGCCGCCATGCACCTGAATGCCGAGCGAGGCGACGTCGACGCCGGCATCGGTCGAAAAGGATTTGGCGATCGGCGTCAGCAAAGCGGCGCGCTCCTGCCAGTGGCGACGATCGTCACCGGCGCGATGGGACATGTCGATCGCGTGAGCGCAGGCATAGGAGATGGCGCGTGCCCCTTGGGTCAGCGCCTTCATGGTCAGAAGCATGCGGGCGACATCGGGATGGTCGACGATCGGGCTCATGCCGGCGCTGGTTGAACCCGGCGCCCTGCCCTGGGTGCGTTCCCTGGCATAGGCGACTGCTTTCTGGGTGGCGGCCTCCGAGATCGCCACGCCCTGCATGCCGACGGCAAGGCGGGCGTTGTTCATCATCGTGAACATGCAGGCCAGTCCCTTGTTCTCCTCGCCGACCAGCCATCCGACAGCGCCTTTTTCACTGCCGAATTTTCCGTCGCCGTAGATCATCGTGCAGGTCGGCGAACCATGGATGCCGAGCTTGTGCTCCAGCGAATGGCAGAAGAGATCGTTGCGGGGCCCAAGCGATCCGTCGTCGTTGACCAGGAATTTCGGCACCAGGAAGAGCGAGATGCCGCGCGTGCCGGCCGGCGCGTCCGGCAACCGGGCCAGCACCAGATGGATGATGTTGTCGGCCGCGTCATGTTCGCCCCAGGTGATGAAGATCTTCTGGCCGAACAGACGGTAGCTGCCGTCATCGCGGCGCTCGGCGCGGGCCTTCAGCACGCCGAGATCGGAGCCGGCATGCGGCTCGGTCAGGTTCATGGTGCCGGTCCATTCGCCTGACACCATCTTCTCCAGATATTTGTCTTTCAGCGCAGCGCTGCCATGGGTGCTGACCGCCTCGATGGCGCCCATCGTCAGCGTCGGGGCGAGCGCAAAGGCCATGGAGCCGGAGTTCCACATTTCCAGCGCCGCGACATTCAGCATATGCGGCAGCGCCTGGCCGCCAAACGCCTCCGGGGCGGTCAGTCCGTTCCAGCCGCCGGCGATCCAATTGCGATAGAGATCGCGCCAGCCATCCGGCAGCCGGACTTCGCCGCCCTCCAGACGGGCGCCCTGGCGGTCTCCGATGTCGGCGAGAGGCGCCACTTCCTCTGTGGCAAAACGTCCCGCCTCGGCCAGGATGGCGTCGACGAGATCCTCGCCGAGATCACCGAGCAGCCCTTGCGACATCGCCTCGCCCATGCCCGCTACGTGCTTCAACGTGAACGCGATTTCCTCGACGGGCGCCTTGTACATGCTCTTTTCCTCCGCAGACGGCCTCGCACCCCAGCAAAGCCCCTCCGAGGCAAGGGCTAATTGATTTTTACGTAAACGTCAATTTCGATTTCTTTGGCTGCCATGTGATAGTTTGCCTGAACATGGCGCTTGGCTCTTGCACCCTTGCGCAAATGAACGTCATGAAGACACTTTAAAGAACGATATCGCCTTCGCAAAGGATCGGCGACCAATGGATACATTGCCCGTCACCATACCCGGTTTCGTCTGGGCCTATCGTTTCTCGCCCGACGAAAAGACCGCGGTGCGACTGAACAACAGTGCGACGGTGGCGGAACTGACCGCCGACAACTGTTTCTACTGGCTGCACCTCAACCTCGTCGACGCCCGGGTGCCGGCCTTGCTCGAAACCCTGGACGGGCTGACGGAGGATGCGAAATCGGCGCTGACGACGCGGGATACGCATGCGGCCATCACCGTCGACGAGCAGATGCTCTATGGCACGCTCGTCGATTGCCAGCGCGATTTCGCCCAGGATACCAACAATCTCGGCTGGCTGCATTTCGCCATGTCCGATCGCTTCATCATCACCACGCGGCTGCAGCCGCTGCGCAGCGTCGAACGGGCGCGGGCACTGATCGAGAAGAACCCGGGCAAATTTTCGCGGCCGGTCGATCTGTTCGAACTGCTGGTGATCGAATTCCAGCGCACGCTGATTACGATCGTCATCGAACTCACCGAAGAGCTGAACCAGATCGAGGATATCGTCTACGACAACGCGCCGCGCGACGAACGCCGGCGCTTAGCGCCCGTGCGGCGAACCGTGGTCAGGCTGCATCGGCATCTGCGCACGGTGCTGGCGCTGATGCGCCGGGCGGCGGCGGCCGACGACGACGAGATGCCCTTCGGCTTCGACGATGTGGCGCGGCGCCTGACCAGCCGGCTGGAAACGGTCGACCACGATATCTATGCGCTGCAGGACCGGGCGCGCCTGCTGCACGAAGAAATCGATTCGAAACAATCCTCCGAAACCAATCGCCACCTCTATCTGCTGTCGATCATGACGGCCTTCCTGCTGCCGCCGACCCTGGTGACCGGTTTCTTCGGCATGAACACCGCCAACCTGCCCTTCGCCGTCGGCGACTACGGCACCGAATACGCCGTCGCCCTGATCGTCGCGTCCATTGCGTTTGCCTGGTGGCTGCTGCGGCGGGTGGATATTCTTTGAGGCGGAAGCGCTTGGCGTGACTGGCGGGGGAAGCTTGGGTTCGCTATCCATCACACGTCGCGGAACTTGCCACAGAGCTCGCCCCACCCTCCGTCATCCTCGGGCCTCACCCGAGGATCCATGTGGGCCTCCATCAGCAGCGGGCACGGATCCTCGGCTCAAGGCCGAGGATGACGGAGGGTGGGGGGTGGGGGAACGCTCCAGCCAAACTCGCCGCCGATGCAGCGAATGGCGCGGTGTTACGACTACCACATCACACCGCATTGACACGGAGCGATCGAAAGCGCGGCGCGCTTCCTGCCTCAATACGGCGAATAGCACTGCTGGCGCGGGCCGTTATAGGGCTGGAACGTATTGTCGTAGGCGCGATAGGACCTATAGCGGTTGGCGCACCAGGCGACGTGGCTTGAACCCATGCGGGGCGCGGGCTCGACGTAACGCGGCTGGGCGACGATGGCGCCGCCGATGACTGCGCCGGCGCCGAAGGCGGCGAGCGGATACCAGTAGCCGTTATAATGGCGATAGCCCGGGCGATAATAGGAATATCCGCGATAGCCGCCGTAGTAGCCGGGCCGGTAATAGGCGCCGGGGCGATAGCCGGGCCGGTAATAATCGCGGCGATAATAACGGCGGTACTGGACGTCCTCGACCGCCGAGGATTTTTCCACCTGCGGAGCGGTCGGCATCTGGATGGCCTGCGACGGCGCAAAGCCCGTCAGAACGACGGCGGCGGCCAGAACTGCGGTTGCAATCTTGTTTCTCAGCCCGATCATTGTTTTCTCCCATTCAACAGCGAGCACCGCCTGCCTAGCAACGCTTTTGCCCTTGAATGGTTCCAAAAGCCGCCGGGACCGGCAGCTTCCTTTTAGAGAATCCGAACTGAACCGGACATTAACCGCCCGGCTCAGCCAGTGTGCGTTCAGGCAACGGCCGAGATTTTCGCCTGGTCGCCCTGCAGGCGGTTCACCATGAAGTTCGAATACCATTCGAGGAACTGCATGACGCCGCCTTCATGCAGCGACGAATAGGGGCCGGGCTCATAGGCGGGCGAGTGAATGCCGAAGGCGTTTTCCTCGACGATCCGGCGATCCTGGTCGTTGGTCTCGGTCCAGACGTGGGTCAGTTCCTCGAGATTGTAATCCACGCCTTCGACGGCGTCCTTGTGGACGAGCCACTTGGTCGTCACCGCCGTCTCGTTGGCGCTGAGCGGCAGCACGCGGAAGGAGATGGCGTGGTCACCGAGCAGGTGGTTCCAGGTCGTCGGGTAGTGGAAGAGCAGCATGGTGCCGATATGGCTGATCGAGATATCGTCGGCGAGCGGGCGCTTGACGGCGCGCTTGCCCGACATGGTGTAGCTTTCGGCATCTTCGATCAGCGGCATGCGGGCGGTGCGGAACTGGCCGTCCGGCGAAATCTGGAACTTGCTCGGCAGGCCGGCAGCCTCGCAGCGCGCCCAATGGCCGGCGATCTCCGGATCGTCGGCGCCGCCATCCGTGCCGGTGACACTCGGGGCTTCGGGATAGGTGCGGCAGAGTTCGGGATGATTGGCGGCGCAGTGATAGCACTCGCGGTTGTTTTCCCAGACGAGCTTCCAGTTGCCCTTCTCGATGATCGTGCTCTGGAAGGCGACCTTGCTCTCGCTGATCCGGTGCGGCGCGACATAGGGTTCGATCTTGTCGCGCACCGGCTGGAAATCCGGGGCGGTGTTGGCAAGGCAGATGAAGACATAGCCTGCGACGACTTCGCAATGGACGGGTTTCAGATTGAAGCCGGTCTTGTCGAAATCATCGCCCATGTGGCGGGCGAAGGCGAGCTTGCCTTCGAGATCATAGGTCCACTGATGGTAGGGGCAGACGAGCCGCACGGAGGAGCCGTGCTCCTTGGTGCAGACGCGCGAGCCGCGATGGCGACAGCTGTTGTGGAAGGCGCGGATAACATTGTCTTTGCCGCGGACGATGACGACGGGATAGCTGCCGATCTGGACGGTGAAATAGGCGCCCGGCTTCGGCAGTTCGCAATCATGGCCGATGAACAGCCAGTCGCGATAATAGATCATCTCCATGTCGAGCTGGAAATAATCCTCGTCTATGTAGAACGGCTGTTCGAGGCTGAAGCCCTCACGGCGGCTCTTGAGCTGACGCAAAACGTTGCTGCGAATATCCATCTTCATGTCCTCGTGCACCCGGTTGCCACCCTCGAACAGAGGGCTGGCGGAAGCGCGCCCGCTTCCTTCTCCTTCGGGAGAATTGTTCATGGCGCCATTTAATCACCGAGCATGGTTGCCGCTTGGTTGTAATGCGACATCGGCTTCGAAATTGACGACAGGATGCGGCAAGGCTTGAAGCGGCTCATCCCGGTCGATCACATCGCCCGACTCTCATCGTCCGACTCTCCGGGCAATTATCCTCAATTGCGACATGGCGTAAAGAGCCGTCACGCAAGAGGTCGGCTGCCTGACATCGATCGCCGTCGCATTTGCGACATCTGCCGGCGCCTGCCGGTCAGCCGGCCACCGGGTCATTTTTAACATCGCCTTAAGCATACCGTCCTATCCTTCTAACGATTACCGACCGACCGAAGAACGCGAACCATGGCCAAACTCCGTTATTTCGACGCGAAAGATGCGAGCAGATCGCAGGAGCCGCAGCTGATTGCCGCGCATTCCGAATTCCTGCGCACCGGCCGCATCCCCCGCGACCGGCGCCACTGGCTGGCAGAGGAAAAGCGCTATCTCACCCATGATGAGGTCGCCGCAAAGACCGCGCGCAAGCTGCAGGTGGCCGGCGAGAAGACGCATCAGCACATCAACGGCTTTCACCACTCGATCCAGTTTCCGAAGATGATCTTCCACCGGACGCTGGAGGACAGCCCGCATCTCGGCTATTGCCACGTCACCGCCTCGCGGACGAAATTCGCCCATTACGAGGACGTGAGCTGGGCTTTCTACATCGCCAATTTCTATTCCGACATCGGCGAGAACGACAATTTCTTCGAGCGCATCGATGTCGGCTATTCCCGCATGTATTTCGCCGTCGCCATCAAACCGGGCGAGAACTCCACGGAAAAGATGACCATCGACCGGTCGGTGCGCGGCAACGGCTTGCTCTTCCGCACCCATGATCCGCAGGCAGCGATCCGCAACATCCTCCTGCTCGGCGCCCGCAACGAACAGCTGCGCGAAATCATCCGGCAGCTATAAGGCGATTGATCGCCGCCGACGGAAAGCCTAATGACTGCCGGGGCTAATTTATCGGGCAGGACATGGCGCGCATAATCGACATAAAGGCAGACAGGCAGGCAGCGATCGAAGCGGCCTCAGCCGCTCTTGCCGACGGCTTTGCCATCGCCATCCCGACCGAGACCGTCTACGGCCTTGCAGCCGACGCCACCAATCCTGTCGCCATCACCCGCATCTACGAGACAAAGGGACGGCCGCGTTTCAACCCGCTGATCTGCCATATGGCCGATCTGGCGATGGCCGAAAAACATGCCGAATTCGACCCGCTCTCGCGGGCGCTCGCTGCGGCCTTCTGGCCCGGGCCGCTGACGCTGGTGCTGCCCCTGAAGCCTGATAGTCCGATCCATTCGCTGGCGACCGCCGGGCTCGACAGCGTCGGCGTCCGTGTGCCGGAAGGGTTTGCCGGTGCGTTGATCGCCGCCTTCGGACGGCCGCTCGCAGCCCCCAGCGCCAATACGTCGGGCGGGATCAGCGCCACGAGTGCGGCCCATGTCGACGCCGATCTCGGCGCGCGGATCCCGTTGATCCTCGATGCGGGCCCAAGTGCCGTCGGCGTCGAATCGACGATCGTCAAGGCAGAGGGCGGCCGGCTGCGGCTGCTTCGCCCGGGTGGACTGGCGGCGCGCGAGATCGAGCGCGTCGCGGGCCAGCCGCTGCTGCGTGCGAAAGCGGCCTCGGCGGCGATCGAGGCGCCGGGCATGCTCGCCTCGCATTACGCGCCGGGCGCTTCGGTGCGCCTCAATGCGACGGCGGTGGAACCCGGCGAAGCGCTGATCGCCTTCGGCAGCGCGGCGGTCTCCGGCGCCAACGGCGCGCGGATCGTCCTTGACCTCAGCCCGCGCGGCGATCTCGCCGAGGCGGCGGCCAATCTTTTCGACTACATGAAGCGGGCCGATGCCAGCGGGGCATCGAGCATCGCCTTTTCGCCGATTCCCGAAGAGGGGCTCGGCGAAGCGATCAACGACCGCCTGCAGCGGGCAGCCGCACCCCGCGACTGAAAGACCTGGATTGGCCCGGACGACCGCTTTGCGGTCGCCTTGAGAATGGAGGATCGAGCCCGATGAGCAGCCCCAGCATTTCCACCGAACTGCTCGACCGCTTCGTCGCCATCGTCGGCGAAAAATACGCGCTTCGCGGCGAGGCCGATCTGGCGCCGCATCTGATCGAAAACCGCGGGCTCTATCGCGGCTCCTCCCCTCTCCTCCTGAAGCCCGGCTCGGTGGAGGAAGTCTCTGATATCATGAAGCTTGCGACCGCGACCGGAACGGCGATCGTGCCGCAGACCGGCAATACCGGTCTCGTCGGCGGCCAGACGCCGCGTGCCGGCAAGTGCGATATCATCCTGTCGCTCGAGCGCATGAACAGGATCCGCGATGTCGATCCGGTGGCGAACGTGCTGGTCGCCGATGGCGGCGCCATCCTGGCCGAGGTGCAGAAGGCAGCCGAGGCGCATGGGCGGCTGTTTCCGCTGTCGCTCGGCTCCGAGGGCTCCTGCCGCATCGGCGGCAATCTATCCACCAATGCTGGCGGCACGGCCGTGCTTGCCTATGGCAATATGCGCCAGCTCTGCCTCGGCCTCGAAGTGGTGCTGCCGACCGGCGAAATCTGGGACGGCTTGCGCCGCCTGAAGAAGGACAATACCGGCTACGATCTGCGCGATCTCTTCATCGGCGCCGAAGGCACGCTCGGCATCATCACCGGTGCCGTGCTGAAGCTCTTCCCGCAGCCGCTCGGCCATCAGGTGGCATTTGCCGGCCTGAATTCGGTCGAGGATGCGCTTGCCCTCTTCAACCTGGCCTCCAGCCTCTGCGGCACCTCGCTCACCGGTTTCGAGCTGATGCCGCGTTTCGGCGTCGAGATCACCACGCGCCATATCGAGGGCGTGCGCGATCCGCTGGATGCCGCCTATCCCTGGTACGTGCTGATCGACATTTCGACCTCGGACTCGGCCGAGACGGCGGAGCGGATGATGAACGGCGTGCTGGAACAGGGGTTTGGGGCCGGGCTGGTGCTGGATGCCGCAATCGCCGCCTCCCTGGCGCAGCAGAAGGCGATCTGGCACATGCGCGAGAGCATGTCGGATGCCCAGAAGCCGGAAGGCGGGTCGATCAAGCACGATGTCTCCGTGCCGGTGTCGAGGATCCCGCATTTCATGGCCGAGGCCGCAGAAGCGGTGATGGCGGCGATGCCGGGCGCCCGCATCTGCGCCTTCGGCCATATGGGCGACGGCAATATCCATTACAATATTTCCCAGCCGGTCGGCGCCGACAAGGCCGCCTTCATCGCCCGCTGGCGCGAAATGAACCATATCGTGCATGGGCTCGTGCTCGCCCATGGCGGCTCGATCTCGGCCGAGCACGGCATCGGTCAGCTGAAGCGCGACGAACTGGCGGCAATCCGCCCAGTGATCGAAATCGAGCTGATGCGCCGCATCAAGCGCGCCTTCGACCCCGCCAATATCATGAACCCGGACAAGGTCGTCAGCCTCGAGCCGTGAGGTCGGCGAGACCGGCCCCCATCCGGCTGCCGCCATCGACCGGGGTCGACCCCGGTAAGGTTAGGGTGAGGGGCAGCCATTTGCGCCACTGCCCGCTTTCCTGAAATTACCTTAGATTTACTGCGTGCCGCCGCCGGTCAGGATCTGCAGTGCCGGCGACTGCTGGGTGGCGTTCTGGACGTCGTACATCGCGGTGAACCGCCGCAGCAGCTTGTCGACCTTCTTCGGATCCTGGAGATCCTCGAGCTTGACGAAGCGGTTGATGAGATCGGCCTGCTTGGTGACGTCCATGCCCGAAATCTGCGACGGCAGGCTGTAGGCCGTGGTGATGACCTGATAGAGCGCCTTGTCGCCGAGGATCGAATAGATCGAGGTGATGCTTGGGGCCTTGCGGCTGAAATAGAGCGCCAGGCGAACGCCGTCGTTGGATTCGCCCTCCTGGGTTTCCATCGTCTGCTGGACATAGAGCTCCTGGGTGTGCTCCTCGGCCGCCTTGTTCTGGATGGTGCCCATCTTGGCACGGGTCAGATTGCCGTCCTTGTCGAAGTTGAAGGCGGCGACGATGTCCTTGAAACGGGCATCGGCGGTGGCGTTGAGATAGCTCTTCTTGTCGTCGGGATCGGAGGTGAAGATCTTCTTCAGCGTCGCCTTGTCGTAATCCTTCGGGTCAAGATTGTTCGCTTTCAGCACCAGGTCGGTCAGGCGGCTGTCGTCGAGGAAATCGTCGAGCGACTTCACCTTCGCCATGCCCTTGGCGAAATAGTCGACCTCAGCCGTCGCGTCCTTCGCCGCCTTGTCCTTCACCGGACCGTCCTTCATCAGCATGGTGATATGCGATCTGTAGTCGGTGGCGTATTTGGCCATGGTCGCGTCGGGCAGCGCCTGGAAGGGGGATGCCGCCTTGCCGTCGGGGCCAAAATTGAAGGCGCGGGCAAGGTTGGTGATGCGTTCATCCTTGAGCGAGGCGACATAGCCATTCGGGTCGTAGGCATCGCTCGTCAGGATCTTGCGCATCATCGAGCGCGAGACCTCCTGGTCGGTCAGACCGAAGGCCTGCAGCGCCACATGGAAGAGATCCGGCAGGTTGTCGTTGCCCTTGCTGAAATCGGCCGACGAATTGCTGCGCAGGAAATCATTGACGCTGGTGACGTCGGAGAAATTCAGCAGGCTGCTGCTGTCGGCCATAAGCTTCTGGTAGTTGGATAGGACCTCGTCGATCGCCTCGTCACGTTCGTCATCGTAGCGCGCCGCATAATTGTCGTTGGTGGTCTGCGCCTGATCGGCCGTCTGGGCCGAGGTGGCGACGGGAAGCGAGCCGTCGGCGGCGAAATTGAAGTCGGCATTGAGATCGGCATGGCCGGCTGCGGCAGCGGCCGTCGCATCGGTCAGGATGCTCTTCAGATCGGCGTCCGAAATATTGAACGGCAGATTGTAGGTGCTCTTCAGGAAATTGGTAATGGCGCTGTCGGCAAGCAGCTCATCGACATTGCTGATCGTCGACATCCTGGCGGAATAATCATCCGTGCGCGCCGAGGCGGCAAATTTCGTGCTGCTGATCTGGGACGCCGTCTGCGCAGCCATGCCGTCCTCGAGCGTGCCGTCCGCCTTGAAATTGAAGGCGGCGGCAACGTCGGCATAGGTGCCGGTGCCGCTCTGATCGGTCAGGATAGCGCGAAGAGCGACATCGTTGACCGTCGACGGGATGCCGTAGGCGTTGCGCACGAAATTGTTCAGCTTCTGGTCGGTCAGCAACTGGTCGACGTTCGAGATGCCGGCGATGGTCGACTGGTAGTAGACTGCCGCATTGTCGGCCTTGCTGGTGGTGCTGGCGCTTTGCGTCGCCGTCTGCGAGGCGTAAAGGGTCGCGATCGAACCGTCCGATTTGAAATTGAAGAGGTCGTGAACGTCGCTGTAGCCCTGGGCGCTGGCAGCCGTGCGGTCGACGAGGAAAGTCCTCAACGTCGCGTCGGAGACGCTGTCTGCGATCTGCATGCTGTTTCTGAGATAGCTGACCGAAACCGCATCCGACATGATGTCGTCGACATTGGTGACGCTGCCGATCATGCTGTTGAAGTGCGCTGCATTCGCCGCCGACTTGTCGGTGGTCGATTTCCGCTGCGCCGCAGTCTGGATCACGGAACCGTTGATCGAGCCGTCCGCCTGGAAGTTGAAGTCGGCATTGAGATCGGCATGGCCCTGGGCCGCGGCATAGGTGGAATCGGTCAGGATGTTCTTCAGGTCGGCATTGCTGAAACTCGTGCCGAGACCGTAGGCATCCTTGATGTAGCGCGCCAGCACACTGTCGGCCAGCAGGGCGTCGACATTGGTGATGCTGCTCGACTGCGATGTGACGGAATAATAGTTGGTCGTGCTCGATGCGGCCGCCTTCAGATTGTTTGACTGATCGACCGACTGGACGCGCGCCGTGCTCGAGGCCGACCCGTCAGCCTTGAAGTTGAAAGCATTGTAGACATTGGTAAAGCCCATCAGCTGTGCATAACTGGGATCGGTCAGCACCGTGCGCAGCGCGGCCGCGGTGAAGTCGGCGCCCATGCTGTAGGCCGTCGTGATGTAGGAAGTCAGGCGCTTGTCGGCGACCAGATCGTCGACATTGGTGATCGTGCCGATCTTTGCCGTGTAATAGGCCTTGTTGTAGTCCGCCGCCGTCTGACCGACGTAATAGACGTCCGAGCCGACCGAATTGTCGATGATGACGGATTGGGAATTCAGGGTGTAGGACTCGATGACCGAGGCCTTTTGCGCGGCGGTCTGCGCCGTGCCGTTGACGGTGCCGTCGGCATTGAAGCTGAACTGGGCGGCAAGCGCCTTGTACTTGTCGCCGCCTTGGGTGTTGACGACGCTCGTGGGGTCGCTGAGATCGCTCGTCAGCACCTGCCGCAGAAAAGTCGTCGACGCGTAGGTCGGATCGATGTTGAAGGTCTTCAGCACATAGGTGCGCAGCCGGGTGTTGTTAACAAGGTCGTCGACGCTCTGCACGCTATCGATATTGTTGCTGTAATAGGTGCTCTCGGCGGCCGCGGCCTTGTCGGCATCGATGAAGGACTGCTTGTAGAGGCCGATCAGGTCGTCTTCCTGTGCGTCCGTCTGCACATCCTTGGCCGGCGCGTTGAAATTGAAGGCGGCGGCGAACTCGCGGTAACGCGTATCGGAAAGCTTGTTGGCGTAGCTGTCGGGGTCGGTGAGATCGCTTTCGAGCACCTTCTTCATGAAGGCCTTGGCATAGGTCATGTCCTCGAGACCATAGGCCTTCATCGCATAGCTGTAGAGCTTGTAGTCGCCGAGGAAGTCGTCGACGTTTTCGACCTTGTTGATATGGTCGGCGTAGTACTGAGCATCCTTCTTGACCGTCGCCTGCGACGCAACCTTGTTGAGGCTGGACGTCATATCCCGCGACAGGATCGTATATGCGAGGGAAGCCGAGATCATGAAAAGCGCCCTTTTCACCCAAAATTTCTAAAAGAACGACGAACTGCTGGTGAGCACATTTTGCCATGGAAAGCTTACCTGAGGCTTACCTCTTGATGCATCGTTTCAGGACATCGCACCGTTCACCTTCCGGAAACCTTGCCGGATTCGGTTTTGATAACCATCAGAGGAGGCAAAGTTTTCTTAACCGCAATTTTTAAGCTGTACGGAAGGGCGGGTGCCTATTGTCGGCCATAGAGGACGAAAAGTCCCAAGGAGAAGACCGGAAATCGGCTCTCAGGTAAGACAAGGGTAGAATGAAATGAACAATCCCGTTATGAAGCCCGCCTGGGCTGGCACGACGTTACGCCTCGATCCGTCCCGCTTTCCCCAGCAGGTCAGCTATGCCATCCATGATTGTTCGGATGACGTCAGTATCACGATAGACGAACGCGGCGCGGTCCTGCGCAAGGTCCTGCCCTCCAGCGGCCTGCCGCTCTCGATTGCGCTGCCGAAGCGCGTCTTCCAGGGTGTCGCCGCCCGCGCCATCGACCATGGCGACGGCGAAGTCACCGTGACGCTCGAGCTTCACCACGCCGACCCGGAGCTCTGCATTCCGCTGCTCGTCGCCCATGATCTCAGCGACATCGCCGCCGACTGGCGCAACTGGTCCGAAGCCTTCCGCATCCCGATGCTGATGGTCGAAGCCGACGGCGTCGCGCGTCCGCTCGAAGAGCATATCGGCGCCTTGCGCACCTGCGACATCAAGCCCCGCCGCCGTCATTCCTACTTCGCCAATCGCCGCCCGCGCTTCCTCGTGCGCCGCACCACCGGCCGGCTGGGTGTCGCGATGAAGATCGAAGGTAAGGAAATCATCGCCCGCAACTGAACAAAAACGCGACAATTCCATTCGGGAACGTCGCTTCGGAACCATTTTGAAACCCGGCGCCCGCGCCGGGTTTATCGTTTCATGCATCGTCCCATTCAGGGAATGGCGAAGAGCAGCGAGACGAAGAGGCCGAAGAAGATGATCAGGCCGACGCGGTTGTTCGATTTGAAGAGCGCCAGGCATTGGGCGGCATCGTCGATATCGAGCCGGACGATCTGCCAGGCGAACATGCCGGCGGCGCCGAGCAAAGCCAGAAACGCGATGAGATTGGCGTCGGCGAGCAGAAAAGCGATGAACATCAGCACCAGCGTCAGTCCATAAAGGCCGATCAGCCATTGCCGCGTCCTGTCGCCGAACAGCCGCGCGGTGGAGCGGACGCCGATCAGCTCGTCATCCTCCTTATCCTGATGCGCATAGATCGTGTCGTAACCGATCGTCCAGGCGACGGAGGCGGCATAAAGCAGGACGGCAGCGAAGGAGAGACCGCCGAAAATGCCGGCCCAGCCCATCAATGCGCCCCAGGAAAAGGCAAGTCCCAGGTAGAATTGCGGCCAGTCGGTGAAACGTTTGGCGAAGGGATAAAGCGCCACGATGCCAAGCGAGAGCACGCCGAGAAAAACGGTAAACCAGTTGAACTGCAAGAGCACGAAGAGGCCGACCAGCGCCTGCAGGCCGATGAAGATCTTCGCCCGGCGGCGGGTGACGCGGCCGGAGGGGAGCGGACGCGACCGCGTGCGCGCCACTTCCATGTCGATCTCGTGGTCGACGAGATCATTATAGGTGCAGCCGGCGCCGCGCATGGCGACCGCGCCGATGAAATAGAGGAACAGGTGAGATACCAGCAGGCTGCCGGAATAGATCCCCTCGCCGATCGCCGCATTGGCGGCAAGGGTCGCCGACCAAAAGCACGGCCACATCAAGAGCTGCCAGCCGATCGGGCGGTCCCAGCGCGCAAGCTGCGCATAGGGCCAGAGCCATGCCGGCAGGATCCGGTAGACCCAGTTATCGGAAGGTGCGTCGGAAACGCGGTCGTGGAGGTCGCCAGTATCGTGCATGCCGCTCATCTAGCGGCGGGCCGCCGATCCGGTCAAGAAGCGATCATTGCGCTGCTGCTCGCCATTCCCTCGACCGGAATCGATCCGAGGGTGAAATTATGCGGCGATTCAAAGCGTTACGGCGTCGTTGCGCGCCTGAACGACGCGCAGTGCCGTCCCTCACTGCAGAGAGAAATTGAACTTGTAGGTCGCTGAAACGCCGATCAGCAGCTGGTTCTTCGAGCCGCGTTCGCGCACGAGGCTGCTGTCGGCGGCGGGACCGGCCAGCCGCTTATATTCGAGGAAGGAACTTGCCTGGAGGTTTTCCGTCGCCTTCCAGGTGAGCGCCGTGCCGGCGCCATAGGACTGGATGCCCGACGAGGGCTTATAGGGATCAAGCCCGCTTGCCGCCGCCTGCCTGGCGTTGACGCCGTAATAGGCGTCGTAATAGCCGCTGGTGGCGAAGGTCGCGCGCGGGCCGCCTGATAGCTGCAGGTCGGGCGCGATATCGGTGAAGGCGTCGACGGCGAGATCGGCGACGACGCCGTCATGCGCGCGGATGCCCTGGCGGACTTCGGCACGGGCGCGCAGGAAATCGGTCGGGTAGACTTCGACAAAACCACCGGCTTCGGCGCCCCATTTGACCTTCTTCATGCCCTTCAGCTCGTTGCCGTCGCCGTCATCGCGCGACGGGACGAACCTGCCGACGATACCGGCGCGGAAGGCGCCCTTGTCGATGAGGGCGAAGGAAGGATTGTCGTTGCGCGAGGAAAAGCGCGGCCCGGCGCCCTGGCGGCCGACCGAGATCAGCGGGCTGAATTTGAATTCATTATGCGACGAGCCTTCGAATTTCGGCGCGGAGAAGCCGGCAACGCCGACGCTCAGATACCAGTCGCCGGACCAGAAGTGCTGGCCGCTTTCCTGCGCGGCTGCCGAACCATAAGAAAAAAGGGCAATGGCCAAAGAGATCGATACGACTGATCGATGAAACACGTCCGCACTCCAGAAAACGCAAAACAAAAGCCGCGGAGGCGGCGCTCACTCCATTTATCCGGATCTCGTTACCCCAATGTTAACCACGGCAACGAGGGAGGCGATCGTACACTAGCGCTGGTTCCAGCGGCGGATGACCGGTTCCGTCAGGTCGTGCTCATAGCCGAGCACGCTGATGCTGGTCGTATCGAGAGAGAAATACGCCCCGCCTTCCGGCGGCAGGCCGAGCCAGCGGGCGGCGAGCACGCGCAGGAAATGCGAGCTCGAGAAGATCAGGATGGTGCTTGCCGCTTCGCGAAGCGCATGGATGACGGCGTCTGCGCGGGCGCCGACATCGGCGGCGAATTCGCCATTCGGGCAACCGTCGCGAAACAGTTGCCAGCCGGGGCGGTCGGCAAGGATCGCCTTGGTCGTGATGCCTTCATAGGCGCCGTAGTCCCATTCGGCGAGTTCCTCCTTGATCACCGCGCCCGAGCCGAATCCGGCGAGCATGCAGGTCTTGCGGGCCCGCGCGGACGGGCTCGACCAGACGGCGGAGAAGGAGAGGCCCGCCAGCCGGCCGGCGAGTTTGCGGGCAGCCTCCTCGCCATTTACCGTCAGGGGAATATCGCTGCGTCCGGTATGGCGCCCGGACAGGCTCCATTCGGTTTCACCGTGGCGGACCAGGTAGATCTCGGGAAACGCACTGCTCATCCGCACGTCCTTTCATGATAGCCGGTCCCTCGACGAAGGTCCTGCGGGCCACGGCACGTCGGGATCAGAACGCCACCTTCTCAAGCGGCGCACGCCTCGCCTCGAATTCCTTCAGCTTGGCCTCGTTGCGCGCGATGTAACTGCGGTTGTCGGGAACGGCGAACTGGTTCTTGGCGAGCTGGATCTGCAGAATGAAGAGCTCGTCCCAGCGGAAACCCATTTCGGAACCCGCCAGGTAGAATTCCCACATGCGGAAGAACTGCTCGTCGTAAAGCGCCACCGCTTCGGCCTTGCGCGCCACGAAACGCTCGCGCCAATGGCGCAGCGTATAGGCATAATGCATCGGCAGGATTTCGATATCCTTGACCAGCAGCCCGGCCTTTTCGAGCGGCGGCACCACCTCGCCGACCGAAGGGATGTAGCCGCCCGGGAAGATATATTTCTCGATGAAGGCATTGGTGCCGAAGCTCGGCTTCGGGCGGGCGATCGAATGCAGCACCATGACGCCGTTATCGTCGAGGAGATCTGATACCTTGCGGAAGAAATTGCCGTAATTGCCGATGCCGACATGTTCGAACATGCCGACCGAGACGATGCGGTCGAACTTCCTGCCCGTCATGGTGCGGTAGTCCTGCAGCTCGAAACGCACGCGATCGGAAAGACCGCGCTTTTCGGCGCGGGCGCGCGAGACCTTGAGCTGTTCTTCGCTCAGCGTAATGCCGGTGAAATCGGCGCCTTCGGTCGCCTCCGTCAGATACATGCCCATGCCGCCCCAGCCGGAGCCGATCTCCAGGATGCGCTGGTTCGGTTCAAGCAGAAGCTTGGCGGCGATATGGCGTTTCTTGGCGAGTTGCGCCTCGTCGAGACCGATGCCCGGCGGTTCGAAATAGGCGCAGGAATATTGCCAGTCCTCGTCGAGGAAAAGATCGAAGAGCTTGGCCGACAGGTCGTAGTGATGGGCAACGTTGTGCTTGTTGCGATTGACCGGCACGCGGCTCTTCAGCTGCTGCCAGGCGATGCGGCCGAGGAGCAGTGCCGCCATCTTGAAATCGAAGATTTCGTTGGTGGTGTTCTGTTTCACCAGCGACAGGAAATCGTAGATGTTGCCCTGTTCGAGAATGAACCGGCCTTGCATGTACATTTCGCCGAGCTTCATGGTCGGGTCGCGCCGGATGGCGTCCTCGGCCTCCTGATCGGCAAGGCGGGCGACAACGGTTTCACCCGTGCCGTCGCCGATAGTGTGGGTCTCGCCATTGGCAAGGGTAAGCTTCAATGAACCCTTGCGGATGATTTGCTGGACGATCGAAAGGAAAGCCGACGCCATGGACGCCTCGCAAATGTGACAGGATGGTCACATCAACTTAGTAGCTCTCTTTCGCCTTACAAGCGCCGGATTTAGCACTCCGTTCAGAACGCTGCCAAACTGTTGCATTTTTGCCGAAACACCGGCTAAACCCTTATTTTCTCTTCATGGCTTCGGCAAGTGCCGCGCCGAAGGCGCCCTGGCTCTCCGGCTTGGCAGGCGCCGGCCGGCGCTCGTTCTGCGGCCGGGAGCCCTGGTTGCCGCGAGAATCACCACGCGGCGGCGGTGCGGCAGAACCGTCATCGCGTTTCATCGACAGAGCGATGCGCTTGCGCTTCGCGTCGACTTCGACGACCCGCACCTTGACGACATCGCCCGCCTTGACGACCTCGTGGGGATCCTTGACGAAGCGATCGGCAAGCTGGGACACATGCACCAGACCATCCTGGTGCACGCCGATATCGACGAAGGCGCCGAAGGCGGCGACATTGGTCACCGTGCCTTCCAGCACCATGCCGGGCTTCAGGTCGGAAATTTCGTTGACGCCCTCGGCAAAGGTCGCGGTCTTGAAGCTCGGACGAGGGTCGCGGCCGGGTTTTTCCAGCTCGGCGATGATGTCTTTGACCGTCGGCAGACCGAATTTCTCATCGATGAACTGGCGCGGATCGACCGATTTCAACACGGCGCTGTCGCCCATCAGCGCACGCAGGTCGCGGCCACAGGCGGCGACGATCTTCTTGGCGACGCCATAGGCCTCCGGGTGCACCGAGGAGGAATCGAGCGGCTCCTTGCCGTTGGGAATGCGCAGGAAGCCGGCGCATTGCTCGAAGGTGCGGCCGCCGAGGCGGGCGACCTTCAGGAGATCCTTTCGCGTCTCGAAACGGCCTTCGCTGTCGCGGTGGCGAACGATGGCATCGGCGATCGACGGGCCGAGGCCGGAAACGCGCGACAGCAGCGGTGCAGACGCGGTGTTCAGATCGACACCGACGGCGTTCACCGCATCTTCCACCACGGCATCGAGCGAACGTGACAGCTTCTGCTGGTCGACATCGTGCTGATACTGGCCGACGCCGATCGACTTCGGCTCGATCTTGACGAGTTCGGCCAGCGGATCCTGCAGGCGCCGCGCGATGGAGACGGCGCCGCGCAGCGACACGTCGAGATCGGGAAACTCGGCCGCTGCGGTCGCCGAGGCGGAATAGACCGAGGCGCCGGCTTCCGAGACTATGACCTTGGTCGGCTTCGGCGCCGGCAACTCGGCCAGCATATCGGCCACCAGCTTTTCCGTTTCGCGGCTGCCGGTGCCGTTGCCGATCGAGATCAGTTCGACATTGTGCTTGCGGATCAGCGATGCGAGCTCGACCTGAGCGCCGCGCACGTCGTTCCTCGGCTGGAAGGGATAGACGGTCGATGTCGCCACCACCTTGCCGGTGCCGTCGACGACGGCGACCTTGACGCCGGTGCGGATGCCGGGATCGAGGCCCATGGTCGCGCGCGAGCCGGCGGGTGCTGCCAAAAGCAGATCCTTGAGATTGCGGGCGAAGACATGGATCGCCTCCTCTTCGGCCCTTTCGCGCAATTCGCGCATCAGGTCGAGCGACAGCGACATGGAGAGCTTGACGCGCCAGGTCCAGCTTGCGACCTCCATCAGCCAGCGATCGCCGGGGCGGCTCGCACCGATCTCATAGGCGGCCGCGATCATGCGTTCGACCGGCTTGTTCGGAGAAGCGGTCTCGGCGTCGGCCTCGATCGTCAGCGTCAGCACCTCCTCGTTCCAGCCGCGCAGCATGGCGAGCGCGCGGTGTCCCGGCGCGGTCGCCCAGCGTTCGGAATGGTCGAAATAATCGGAAAACTTCTCGCCGGTCGCCTGCTTGCCGTCGACGACCCTCGCCTTCAGCAGCGAGGCCTGGCGCATGTGGGCGCGCAATCTGCCGAGCAGGTCGGCATTTTCGGCAATGCCTTCGGCGATGATGTCGCGCGCGCCTTCGAGCGCCGTCTTCACATCCGCCACGTCTGCTGTGAGGAAGCCTTCGGCCAGGACCGCCGGTTCCCTGGTACGCTCAGTGAGGATTGCCTCGGCAAGCGGGCCGAGGCCGCGTTCGCGGGCGATTTCGGCGCGGGTACGGCGCTTCGGCTTATAGGGCAGATAGAGATCCTCGAGCTCGGCCTTGGTTACGGCGCCTGAGACCTTGGCCATCAGCTCGTCGGTCATCTTGCCCTGGCCGGTGATCGATTCGACGATCGCGTCGCGCCGGGCTTCGAGTTCGCGCAGATAGACCAGCCGCTCGGCGAGATTGCGCAACTGCGTATCGTCGAGCCCGCCCGTCACTTCCTTGCGGTAGCGGGCGATGAAGGGCACGGTGGCGCCTTCGTCGAGCAGCTCGATGGCGGCTTTGGCCTGGTCGGGCCGGGCGTTGATTTCGGCGGAGATGCGGGCTGCGAGGAAACGGAGGTCTGCGGCCATGGGGTTCCTGGGATTTCCTGTTTCGACTGAGGTGGCGGGACCATAGCGGCGAAAAGCGGCAAGGCAATGTTGGAGTTATCAGGCAGACGCCGATCCACAGGATAAGCATGCCGGAAAGACGGCGATTTTGCGGTTGTGCAGATGCGCCATTCTTTGCTAGCAGAAGCAACGTTTTGACCCGGCGCCCACGCCATCCCTCCCCGGTCGCGGGAGGCAAGGAAATTCGACATGCCAAACCTTCTTCTCGAACTCCGCTCCGAAGAGATTCCGGCCCGCATGCAGCGCAAGGCTGCCGGCGACCTGAAGAAGCTCGTCACCGATGCGCTTGTCGAAGCGGGCCTGTCCTATGAGGGCGCGCGCGAATACTGGACGCCGCGGCGACTGGCGCTCGACATTCACGGCCTGACGGCGCGCTCGGCCGATGTGCGCGAGGAGCGCAAGGGACCGCGCACCGACGCCAACGAGAAGGCGATCGAAGGTTTTCTGCGCGGCGCCGGCCTTTCCTCGGTCTCCGAGGCGCAGGTGGTGAGCGATCCGAAGAAGGGCGATTTCTACGTCGCGGTCATCTCCAGGCCCGGCCGCGCGACCGAAGAGATCGTCACCGATATGATGCCCGGCATCATCCGCGATTTTCCCTGGCCGAAATCGATGCGCTGGGGCAAGGCTTCCTCCAAGCCCGGCGCGCTGCGCTGGGTGCGGCCGCTGCAATCGATCGTCTGCACCTTCGGCCCGGAGCATGAAGAAACCACCGTCATCCCCTTCGAGATCGACGGCATCACCGCTTCCAACATCACCTATGGCCATCGTTTCCATGCGCCCGAGGCGATCACCGTCCGGCGCTTCGACGATTATGCGGCGCACCTGGAAAAGGCCAAGGTCATCCTCGATGCCGAACGCCGCAAGGACATCATCCTGCACGACGCCCGCGACATCGCCTTTGCCAACGGGCTGGAGCTGGTGGAAGACGAAGGCCTGCTGGAGGAAGTCTCCGGCCTCGTCGAATGGCCGCAGGTGCTGATGGGCAGCTTCGAGGAGGATTATCTCTCGATCCCCTCGGAAATCATCCGGCTGACGATCAAGACCAACCAGAAGTGTTTTGTCACCCGCAAACAGGGTGAAGAGACGCTTTCTAACAAGTTCATCCTCGTCTCCAATATCCAGGCAAGCGACGGCGGCAAGGAAATCGTCCACGGCAACGGCAAGGTCGTGCGGGCCCGGCTTTCGGATGCGCTGCATTTCTGGAAACGCGATCAGGGCAATTTGCCGGATCTCGAAACGCTCTCAGCTTCGGCGGCAAAGTTCGGCCTCGACATCAAGAAGCCGCTCGACCAGCGCATGGCCAAGCTCGATGCGCTTGACGTGACCTTCCATGCCAAGCTCGGCACACAGGGCGCGCGTGTCGCCCGCATCCGCGCGCTCGCCAAGCAATTGGCCGACATCACCGGCGCCGACCCGGCTCTCGTCGATCGCGCCGCCGTGCTGGCCAAGGCCGATCTGCGCACCGAAGCCGTCGGCGAATTCCCGGAACTGCAGGGCTTGATGGGCCGCAAATATGCGGCGCTGCAGGGCGAGGATGCCTCCGTTGCCGCAGCGATCGAGGACCATTACAAGCCGCAGGGTCCGTCGGACCGCGTGCCGGAGGACAGAGTGGCGATCACGGTCGCGCTTGCCGACAAGCTCGATACGCTGATCGGCTTCTGGGCGATCGATGAAAAGCCGACCGGTTCGAAGGACCCGTTCGCGCTGCGGCGGGCGGCCCTCGGCGTCGTCAGGATCCTCTTGGAGCGAAGGATCCGCCTGCCGCTGCTGGCGACGACGAAGGATATCGATCTCCTCTCCTTCTTCCACGACCGTCTCAAGGTCTATCTGCGCGATCAGGGCGCCCGTCACGATCTCATCGATGCCGTGCTGACTTCAGATGCCGACGACCTGTTGATGGTTGCGCGCCGCGTCGAAGCGCTGACGGCCTTCATCACCTCGGAAGACGGCAAGAACCTGCTTGCCGGCACCAAGCGCGCGACGCAGTTGCTCGCCGCCGAGGAAAAGAAGGGCACTGTGATTGCCGATGGCGTGTCGCCGGCGCTTCTGACGCTCGATGCCGAGAAAGAGCTGTTCGCCGCAATATCAGGCGCCTCGAAGGATGCCTCGGACGCGGTCGCCCGGGAAGACTTCCGCTCGGCGATGGAAGCGCTTTCCAAGCTGCGTGGCCCGGTCGACCGCTTCTTCGAAGACGTGCTCGTCAACGACGAGGACGCCGCCATCCGCGCCAACCGTCTCGCCCTGCTGCGGCTAATCCGCGAGGCGACCGGAACGGTTGCGGATTTCTCGAAGATTTCGGGGTGATGTTCTGCTTCGGCCGGATGGCGTTGCCGCCATTACGGCGCTATTCAAGCAGACATGCAAAGCAAGATTCTCGTCAGCGCCTGTCTCATGGGGCACGCCGTCCGCTATGACGGGCGGGCGAAGCCGTTGCTTCATCCGGTGATCGAGACATGGCGGGCCGAGGGCCGGCTGGTGACGATCTGTCCGGAGATGTCGGCGGGCATGACGGTGCCGCGGTCGCCGGCGGAGATCGCAGAGGCCGCAACCGGCGAAGAGGTGCTGGCCGGCAAGGCGCGGGTTGTCGAACTGACGGGCGCCGATGTGACGGAAGAGTTCCTGCTGGCGGCAGAAAATGCCGTGGCGCTCGCCAGGCAGGCCGGCTGCCGTTATGCGCTGCTCATCGACGGCAGTCCGTCCTGCGGATCCGGTTTCATCTATGACGGCACCTTTTCCGGCCGCAAGCAGGCCGGCAACGGCGTGACGGCGGCAGCGCTGAAAGCTGAAGGGATCGAGGTGTTTTCCGTCCGGGAGATCGAACGGCTGATCGAACGTATCGCGCAATGAGCTTCAAACGGCACGGCCGCCGGAGAACCGACGGCCGCTAAGAATTTGGTGATGAAAAGGCTTGTTGCCTCCGCGCCGTTTAAGCGGCGCGGCGACCTTGATGCATGGCCGGGGCAGCGCTTTCGACACTGACGCGGAAGCCGCGGATGAGGTCGATCAGCTCGTCGGTGTCGCTGGCGAGCGTCTCGGCCGATGCCGTGGTCTCTTCGGCCATGGCGGCATTCTGTTGGGTGGCGGCATCGAGTTGGTTCATCGACGACGAGATCGAGCGCAGCGTCGTGTCCTGTTCGGAAGCGCTGTGGGCGATCTTGGCGACGATCTCGTTGGCGGCCTTGATCTGGTCTGAGATGCGCTTCAGCGCCTCGCCGGCCTCGCCGACCAGACGGACGCCATGGTCGACCTGGCTGGAGGAGCGGGCGATCTGGTCCTTGATCTCTTTGGCGGCCGCGGCGGAACGCTGGGCAAGTTCGCGCACTTCCTGGGCGACGACCGCAAAACCCTTGCCGGATTCACCGGCACGCGCGGCCTCGACGCCGGCATTCAGCGCCAAGAGGTTGGTCTGGAAGGCGATCTCGTCGATGACGCCGATGATCTTGGTAATCTCCGACGACGACTTCTCGATGCCGCTCATCGCTTCGATCGCCTGGGTGACGATCGCATCGCTATGGTTGGCTTCGGTGCTGACCGAGTGGACCCGCTTGCTCGCCTCATGGGCGCCATCGGCCGTCTGACGGACGGCAACGGTGAGTTCGTCGAGGGCCGCGGAGGTTTCTTCCAGGCTGGCCGCCTGGCGCTCGGTGCGCTGCGACAGCTCGTTGGAGGCGCGGCGGATCTCTTCCTTGCTGGTGCCGATATCGGTGCCCTTGGCGCTGACCTTGGCCATGGCGGCTTCGAGATGCGACAGCGCATCGTTGAAGTTGTCGCGCAGGGCGGCGTATTTCTGGCCGAGATCGGCGCAGCGCACGGTGAGGTCGCCACGGGCGATCATCTCCAGCGCCTGGCCGATGGTCGCCACCACACGCGCCTGGAGCGCTGCCTCATCCTGCTGCTGGCGCTGATTGTTCTCGCGCTCGCTTTCCAGCGCCAGCTGCTGGGCCGCCTCGCGATCCGACATCGCATGGCGCTCCCTGATCTTTTCCTGCAGCGACTGCGTCGCCTTGGCCATCATGCCGACTTCATTGTTCATGCCGATATGCGGGATGGCGATGGAAACGTCCTCTTCGGCGACGGCCTTCAGGGCGGCATGGACGTTGTTGAGAGGTCCCGATATGCCGCGGATGACGAGGTAGGCGGCCGCCATGGCGAGGAAGAACAGAACGATGCTGCCGGAGAGCGCGGTCAGGATCGTGCTGTTTATCTGCGCATCGAGATCGTCCATGTAGACGCCGGTGACGACGACGATCTTCCAGGGTTCGAAGGCCTGTCCATAGGCGGTCTTGCGATAATCGCCGACGGGTTGGCCCGGTTTGACCGTGGAATAATATTCGACGAGACCGCCGCCCTGCTGCCCGAGCTTGACCAGCTCATCGCGATAGAGCTTGCCCTTGCTGTCCGGCTGGCCCTTGTTGATCTGCCCGACTTTCGACGCATCGTAGTGGAACACCATCTGGACGTCGTAGCTATAACCGAAAAAATAGCCGTCCGGATCGTATTTCATCCCGTTGACGGTGGCATAGGCCTGCTTCTGGGCCTCCTCCAGCGTCATTTCGCCCGCGGTTACCTTGGCCTGGTAAAGCTTGAGAACGGAGACCGCCGACTGAACCTCGGCGCGGAGCATGTCATAGCGCTCCTTGTAGATCGCATCGACCGAAGAGCGGATCTGCAGGGAGGTGGCGATCGCAAAGGCGATCATCAGGCCGACGACCAGCAATATGAGCTGCTTCGATATCTTCAAATTTTTCATGACGCCTCGCAACGGGAATGAATGGCTGCATTCCGGTGCGGTTTTCTACCGCCTGTGCGAGCGCGCCGAAAAAGAGAGCGCGTCTACCGCTGCTAAAACAAACATGCTGCGACCGGGTAAGTAACAATTGATGCTTACCCTATAAAAAAGCTTTAATTTTATTGGACGCGGCGCGAACTTCCCTCAAAATCAGGGGGTAGAGTTACAAGGTAGACGCCGGATTTTCATCCGCCGGCCCAATATCATGTCGAACTCTCAGCTTGCCCGGCGCATCAAAACAGGAATGCACCCCCGCTGCTCATCGAGGGTGCATTCGGTCCACCAGTGGTGGACCCCCAAACGATCGAAACCTTGATCAGGTGGGGGCAGGGAAGTTTTTGCCTTTACGCAATTCCGGACGGAAAACCGCTTCGCACTTTTCCTGGAAGTTGCTCTAAAAGCGCAGTTCAAATTCGGAAACGTTGAGGGCTGCCGGTTGTTCCGCCATGCCGGCGGCAACAGGCTTGGCGTCGCCGCCGATGACGGCTGCGGTCGTTGCGCTCATGTCGATGCCGTCGGCCGGCTGGGCGGACGGTGCTGCGGCAAGCATCGCTTCCGGGGTCGCCTTGCTGACGAAGACGACGGGCGAGCCGCCCATCCAGCCTTCGGTGCGATAGATCTTTTTTTCGCCGCCGACGTCGCGGATTTCACTCGCCTGGAGGACGCCGGGCTTCAGCTCCGGCACCGTGTAGTCCTTCTTGCTCACTTCGGCCTGGAGCGGCGGACAATTGGCACAGCTTTCGGTGACGATGCTGCCGTCAGCGCGCGGCGCGGTCTTGCCGACCACCTCTATCGAGGACGCCATCGCAGAACCTGCCATCAGCAGGATTGCCGCACCGAGGAAAATCTGACGCATCAACGCACCTCCGTCTCACTATGGGAGCGGTATAGCGCAGCTTTGTTTCCATTCCGTCAGGGGAAAGGGTAAAAATTTAAAGAATGCGGTCGTTTACACCGTATCTCAGGCTTTTTCGCGCTCGATCGCCCGCCAGCCGATGTCGCGCCGGCAGAAGCCGTTTTCCCAGGTCACCCTGTCGAGCAGCGCATAGGCGCGGTCCTTGGCCTCGGCAACCGTGCCGCCGGTGGCGGTGACGTTCAGCACGCGGCCGCCGGTCGCAACCAGCGCGCCGTCCTTCAGAGCCGTGCCGGCATGAAACACCTTCTCGCCCTTACCTGCATCCGGCAGGGAGAGGATCGGCGTGTTCTTCTCGTAAGCGGCCGGATAACCCTTGGAGGCCATGACCACCGTCAGCGCCGGATCGTCGCTCCATTCGGCCTTGACCTGGTCGAGCGTGCCGTTGGCGGTGGCAAGCAGCAGCGGCAGCAGATCGCTCTTCAGCCGCATCATCATCACCTGGCATTCGGGATCGCCGAAGCGGACATTGTATTCGATCAGCTCCGGTCCCTTCCGGGTGATCATTAGCCCGGCGAAAAACACGCCCGAGAAGGGATGACCGCTCTCGGCCATGCCGCGCATCGTCGGCTCGATGATCTCCTTCATGGTGCGCTCGACCATCTCCGCGGTCATCACAGGCGCCGGCGAATAGGCGCCCATGCCGCCGGTATTGACGCCGGTATCGCCCTCGCCCACCCGTTTGTGATCCTGGGCGGTTGCAAGTGGCAGCGCATGTTTGCCATCGCAGAGGCAGAAGAAGCTCGCCTCCTCGCCGTCGAGATAGGCTTCGACGACCACTTCGGCGCCGGCAGCGCCGAAGGCGCCTTCGAAACAGTCGTCGACCGCGGCCAGGGCCTCATCCAGCGTCATCGCGACCGTCACGCCCTTGCCGGCGGCAAGGCCATCGGCCTTGACGACGATCGGCGCGCCCTGGGCGCGGATATAGGCTTTGGCCTTCGGCGCATTGTTGAAACGCTGATAGGCGCCTGTGGGAATGTCGTAGCGGGCGCAGATATCCTTGGTGAAGCCCTTGGAGCCCTCGAGCTGGGCCGCAGCGGCGGACGGACCGAAAACCACAAGGCCATCGGCACGCAAGCGGTCGGCGATGCCGGCAACCAGCGGCGCCTCCGGGCCGACGACGACGAAATCGATCGCCTTGTCCTTGCAGAAGGCCGCGACCGCTTCATGATCCGCGATGTCGATGGGCACGAGGACGGCGTGTTCGCCGATGCCGGGATTGCCGGGTGCGGCGTAGAATTCGGTCATCAACGGCGATTGCGCCAGCTTCCAGGCGAGCGCATGCTCGCGTCCGCCCGATCCGATCAACAGAACCTTCATGCGCGACCCTTTCCTTTTGCCCCTGGCGGTTAAGGGCCAAGGGCCCAAAGGTCAAGCGGGAAAGCTACCAGCCCCCGCCTCCACCGCCTCCTCCGCCGCCGCCCGACGAACCGCCGCCGGAAAAACCGGAGGATGAGCTGGATGGCGGCGGTGCCGGAATCGTCGAAGCGATGGTCGAGGCCATCGACGAGGAAAAGCCGCCGATACGATCGGAAAAGCTGCCGCTGTTGAAATTGCCGGAATACCAGGCGGGCGCATAGGCCGCAGCCGCACCGGCAGCGGCCGCCGCAAGCCAGGTCTCGAAGGTGCGCGACCAGGGCTTTTCGACGCCGAGCGCCACCGCATAGGGCAGCAGCGTCTCGAAATGCTGCGGCGACATTTCCGGCGCGCCTGCCGTGTTCATCCGGTCTTTCTCGGCCAGCGTCAGATATTGGCGCAAGCCGTCTATGCCATCCATCATCTTGGCGCCGAGCGGGGTCGGCGCGCCCATGATGAAGAAATAGAGGATGTTGAGCAGTACTATGCCGCCGACGGCAAACAGCATCGGCGTTTCATGCAGTTCCACCAGCGACGAGGCAAGCGCCAGGACCACGGTCGCCAGGATGCTGATGCCGACGAAAACGCCGATCGCCGTGGCAATGATGGCGATGATCTTGCCGAACAGCGACCTGCCGCGATGCAGCGACCGCATGAAGCCGGCGACGAACACCGCGACAAAGACCGAGATGGCGATCGGGATCAGCATCAGCGCGATGGTGTCGGGCTGCAGCGACCCAAAGACGAACAGCGCCACCAGGGCGGCGGCGCTGAGCGCAATGCCGCCCGTGGTATAACCGAGGTTGGAATTGTAATATTTGCCGCGGTGCTCTTTCTCGATCGCCGAGCGGAAAGCCTGGCCGACGGACTTCACCCGCTCGCCATTGGCCTTGTCGATCGTCAGCGTCTTGCCGGCGCCGCCAGCGGCCTTCAGCAGTTCGATCTCGCCGGCCTGGAATTTCTCTTTGCCGAGCGCCTTGCCGGTGCCGCGGATGACAATCGAATTCTTCAGATCCTCGAGCTTGACGTAACCGCGAACCGCAAGATTGAGGGCGGTGGCGGAAAGGGCGGTCCAGCCCTCGCCGGAAAAGCCCTTATTGTCGATGTAGTTGACCAGTGCCGGCGAGATACCGTCAGGCGCGTCCCAGCGGGGCACGACGACGCCGCGGGCAGGATCGCGACCGACCTTCAGCCATGATCTGAGATAATAGGCGAAAACCAGGATCAGCCCACCGAAGCCGATGAAATAATCACGGTTGTCCTTCAGCCACCATGTGCTTTCCATATCCGTGCTCGGCGGATCGATCGAGCCCTTCGGCATGCGGATGGCGAAGGTCAGACCTTCGCTGGGACCGAGAGGCGCGGTGGTGGAAAAAACGATGCCGGCGCCGGTTTCGCTGGCGCGGGCGTTCTTTCCAGTTGCGCCCTGCCGGCCGGTGAAGAAGGTCGTCTCGGTGGCAGTGACGCCCCGCGGCAGCGTCACCGTCGCCGTCGCCGAGCGGATCGGGAAGATCCAGCCATTGCCGGTGACGTTCCAATAGAGTTCGTCATGATCGTCGAAATAACGGATCTGCCGGTTGGTCCTGTAGGTAAAGGCATATCGATGACGGCCCGGTGTCACCGTCACATCGGCAGAACCGGCATAGATGCGGATGCCGCCCGATATCGATTCAGTGTGCCAAGGCTCATCCGCGCCATCGCGCTGGACCGACACCATATCGAAATCGACGCTGCGGCGACGGCCCGAGGCATCGGTGAAATAGAGCGGAAAATCGCGGAAGATGCCGTGATTGATCCGGTCGCCCTCGGCATTGACGGTGACCGTTTCCGTCACCGTCATCGCGCCGCTCTTTTCCAGCACGATGTCGGAGGCAAAATTGTCGATCACCTCGGCGGCAAAGGCCGCCGGGGCTGCGAGCATCAACAGCAGTGCAAAGCAAAATCCGAAAAACCGACGCCCCATCCCTGTCTCTCCGTCGGCAGCCTCGGCTGCGTTTTCGTCAATCCTTGTCCCGATATGTCACGCCGAGTGCCGCCAGTGTCCGCCAATAGGCAGGGAAAGTCTTGCCGACGCAATCGGGATCGAGAATGGTGATGCCGTCGATCTTCAGCCCGGCGAGCGCGAAACTCATGGCGATACGGTGATCGGCAAAGGTATCGATCTCGGCCGGCAGCGTTTGACCGGCGAGAGCAGGATCGGCATGAACGATCAGATCGTCGCCCTCCTCGACAGCCAGACCTTCGCGGATATTGTTGAGCCCCGTGGACAGGGCCCGAATGCGGTCGCATTCCTTGACGCGCAGATTGGCGATGCCGACGAAGCGAACCGGCGTCTCGTTGAAGGCGGCAAGCACGGCAAGCGTCGGAACGGCATCCTGCATCTGCGAACCGTCGATCTCTGCCGGCAGGTGCGGGAATGTGGCGATGATGTCATAGGCGCGGGCATCCGGCTGCGAGAAGGTATCGGAGGGAACACCGAGATCGATCGCGCCGCCGGTGAGAACCTCGGCGGCCCAGAGGTAGGTTGCAGCCGAAGCATCGGGCTCGACGATGAAGTCGGCGGCGCGGTAGCCGGTCGGCTCGACGCGCCAGGTCACCGGGCTGGTCTTGTCGACCTTGGCGCCGAAGGCCTTCATCGCCGCGGTGGTCAGATCGATATAACCGAGCGCGCCGATATCCTCGCCGACGAGTTCGATGTCGACGGGGCGGTCGCCGCCGGCCGCCATCATCAGCAGCGCCGAGACATACTGGCTGGACAGGCCGCCGTCGATGCGGATGCGGTCGGCCTGGAAGCGGCCGGTGCCCCTGACGGTGACCGGCGGGCAGCCGGTTTCGGCGCTCACGTCGATGCCGAGCGTGCGCATCGCCTCGACCAGCGGGCCGATCGGGCGCTTGCGCATATGTTCGTCGCCGTCGACGATGACGGTGCCGTCGACCAGAGCCGCCGCCGCCGTCAGGAAGCGTGTCGCGGTGCCGGCATTGCCGAGGAAGAGCGGCGCCTTCGGCGGCTGCAGCCTGCCGCTGCCGGTGACGACGAAGGTGGTGTCATCGGGCTCGTCGATCGAAACCCCCATGGCACGCAGCGCTTCGGCCATATACCGCGTATCGTCGCTCTTCAGCGCGCCCGTCAGCCGGCTGGTGCCCTTGGCAAGGCCCGCAAGCAGAAGCGCGCGATTGGTGATCGACTTGGAGCCCGGCGGCATGGCGCGGCCCGAAAGCGGCTTGCCCGGCGGGGTGATCGTGAGTTTGGCTGTGCGTGTCATGCTGTTCTTCCGTCCATAAGGCGACCATTACCGGCCGCAATCCGCCCTTGCTCTTAATCGCTTTCTGGCAAAGGCAAAATGCCGGATCGTCAGAATTTCACGGTGGGGACGGCGCGGTCGGCCTCGTTGGTGATTTCGAAATAGTCCCGCTTGGCAAAACCGAACTGGCCGGCGACCAGATTGGACGGGAAGCTTTCGACCTTGACGTTCAGGTCGCGGGCCGCGCCATTGTAATAACGGCGCGCCATCTGCAACTCGCCTTCCATGGTTTCCAGCGAAGCCTGCAGCTCGGCAAAGTTCTGGTTGGCCTTGAGATCGGGATAGGCTTCGGCGAGCGCGATGAGCCGACCGAGCGCCTGGCCGAGCAGCCCTTCCGCCTGCGCCCTGCCCGCGACATCGCCCGATGGCACGGCCTGCGCCTTGTTGCGGAGCTCAACCACCTCTTCGAGTGTCGACTTTTCATGGGCGGCATAACCCTTGACCGTCTCGATCAGGTTCGGGATCAGGTCGGCGCGACGCTTGAGCTGGACGTCGATGCCCGACCAGGCCTCTTCCGCCATCTGCCGCGCACGAACCAGGCCGTTGTAGATGAAGACGAGATAGAGCGCGACCAGAACGATGACGCCAAGCGCAATATACATCGCGAATCCCCCCGCAGCGAAGTAATGTCGGGGCGGAGACTACGCGGGTTTGCCGGCTGCCGTCAAACGCCGATATCGGCGAGGATCCGGGCCGTCGTCTGCTCCGGTGAAAAGCCTGTCGTGTCGATTTCGACGGTGCGTTCAGCCAGCCCACGCAGCAGTTTATAGTTTGCCCGCAGCCGTTGTAACGTCGCCGTATCCGTCAGCTTGAGCGCCTCAGCCCGGCCGGGAGCAACAAGACGCCTGGCATTCTCCTCCGGGGCGCAATCGAACAGGATCGCCACGAGATCGGCGCCTCTCGCGGCGGCCAGATCGCTGTACCAGGAGAAGGTCGCAGCGTCATCTGCGTCGTCCGATAGAGCATCGGTAAAGACGAAGCTTTCGGCAGGGTCCGCGCGCGCGGCATGGTCGAAAAACGCGTGGCGAATCTGCCCTCTCAGCGAGGCGTGCAGCGGATCGCTGCGGGAGAACAGAGCCTCGGCAGGATTGAGCAGTGTATGGTTGTCGATGAGCCGCGCGCCGAGCCTTTTTGCCAGCAAGCGACCGACAGTCAGCTTTCCAGTGCCCGGCCAGCCGTTGATATGGATGATACGGCCGACAGGGTTTTGCGTCACGCCGCCTCTTTGGCCAGATTGACGCCGCCGGCGTCGGTCAGCAGGAAGGCTTCGCCGCAGGCCTTGGCAAGGGTGCGCACCCGCAGGATGTAGCTCTGACGCTCGGTGACCGAGATGACGCCGCGGGCGTCGAGCAAGTTGAAGACGTGGCTTGCCTTGATGCACTGGTCATAGGCCGGGAAGACGCATTTGTGCAGGCGCTGGTTGGCGTTGTCCCCCGGCGCGCCGGCATCGAGCAGTGCGCGGCATTCCTTCTCGGCGTCGACGAAGTGGCGATGCAGCATCTCGGTATTGGCGAATTCGAAATTATGGCGCGAATATTCCTGCTCGGCCTGCAGGAAGACGTCGCCATAGCTGATCTTCTCGTCGCCTTCGCGGCCGTTGAAGTTCAGGTCGTAGACATTGTCGACGCCCTGGACATACATGGCGAGACGTTCGAGACCATAGGTCAGTTCGCCCGCGACCGGCGAGCATTCGATGCCGCAGACCTGCTGGAAATAGGTGAACTGCGAGACTTCCATGCCGTCGCACCAGCATTCCCAGCCGAGGCCCCAGGCGCCGAGCGTCGGGCTTTCCCAGTCGTCCTCGACGAAACGGATGTCGTGCAGCAGCGGATCGAGGCCGATCGCCGCCAGCGAACCGAGATAGAGCTCCTGCAGATTGGGCGGGTTCGGCTTCAGGATGACCTGGTACTGGTAATAATGCTGCAGCCGGTTCGGGTTCTCGCCATAGCGGCCGTCGGACGGGCGGCGCGACGGCTGCACGTAAGCCGCCTTCCACGGCTTGGGGCCGAGGGCGCGCAGCGTAGTGGCGGGATGAAAGGTGCCGGCACCGACTTCCATGTCGTAGGGCTGCAGCACCGCGCAACCCTTGTCCGCCCAGTAGCTATGCAGGGTCAGGATCAGCGCCTGGAAGGAGCGCTTCGGGTTCATATGGTCTGGGATAGCTGACATCGAACGGCACCGATTGCTTGGGAATTATCGGCGCGACAGGTGCCATGGAGGGCGACGGGGGTCAAGACTTTTACAGCGGTGGAGAGACGGCTGCGGCGATATGGAAGAGGAATTCGGTTACCGCTCACCCTAACCCTCTACCCGCTCGCGGATCGAGGGGACGTGCCAAACGCTGCGGCGAGATTGAGGCTGCCGGTGCGGCATATTTCCCTTCTCCTCGCGAGCGGGGCGAAGGTGCCGGCAGGCGGATGAGGGGCAAGCGCCGGGTGAGAGGCCGGTACAGTCGGGCCCCTTATTCTCCCTCGCGCTTCAGCCGGTATTCGCCCGTCGCCGGGTCCTTGACCAGCGTGCCGATCGCGCCGGTCTGGCGCTCCTTTTCAGCTTGGCGCGATTTTTCGGCGAGCTTGCGGGCATCGGAGACGAAGCGGCGGTAGAGCCACCAGGCTGAGAAAACCAGGATGAGGATGGTAATTAACTGCGGCATGCCCCTCTCTTGCTCCCTTCAAAGCCCGAAACGGCTCCACAATGCTCTCTCTTCCGCCGCTTCGACAAGCCCTGTTGCGAGACCGGATGCAGCCCCTTCGAGCGAGACCGGCGATACGCCGGGAATCCGGCGGCCGAACAGGCCGCGGCCGGCGGTGACGAGCTCCAGCTTGGTCTTCTGGCCGTAGCGCCGCCTCAATTCCTGGCGCATGTCGCCGAGGCCATCGATGAGGCCGAGTTCAAGGCCGCGCGTACCGCTCCAGAACAGGCCCGAGAAGACCGCCGCATCGTCCTGCAGCTTGCCGGCGCGACGCTCGCGCACCATCGAGATGAAGACCTGGTGGATTTCGAGCTGCAAGCTCTTCAGATACTCGATATCCTTTTCCTTTTCCGGCTGGAACGGATCGAGGATCACCTTGTTTTCGCCCGCCGTATAGACGCGGCGCTCGACGCCGATCTTCTTCAACAGTTCGGGAAAGCCGAACCCGCCGGAGACGACGCCGATCGAGCCGACGATGGAGGTGGCATCGGCAATGATCTCGTCGCCGGCGAGCGCGATCATGTAACCACCGGAGGCGGCGACATCCTCGACGAAGACCAGAACCTTCTTCTGCTTCTCGCGGGCGAGCTCGCGAATGCGGGTGAAGATCAGCCGCGACTGCACGGGCGAGCCGCCCGGCGAATTGATGGAGATGGCAACCGCCGGCGCGTCCTTCATGGCGAAGGCCTTTTCCAGGACCGGGGAGACATTGGCGAGATTGAGGGTTGGCCGGAACTGGCCGCCGCCGCTGATGATCGCCCCCTGCAACCGGACGACCGGGATGGTGATGCCGTCCTTGCGGAACCGTTTCGGCAGCAGCTTTCTCAAGAATCCGGCCATTTCCCATCCTTTGCTTCGGGTCGCACGCTCGCAATTTGCGATCGGCATCCATGTATGCGCTGGAACGCCAAACGCAATGGCCGCGTTCCTGAAAACATCGGCCCGAAGCATCGGGATTGATTTTCTTGTTGCGAATGAATTGCATTATCATTCTAATCCGTCATAGTGCACCGACGCTAAAACAGGTGGAAATCGCATGGACGTCCTCAATCCGAATGCAAAGAGCGGCTGGCGGCACGAACGCGGCGAGGCGTCGCTGTCCGATGTCTACCGCACCGTCGGAACCGGGCGTCACAGCTCGATGTGGCGAAGGGCGGCAGCCTTTGCCGGGCCCGGCTATATGGTCGCCGTCGGCTACATGGACCCCGGCAACTGGGCGACCTCGCTCGCCGGCGGCTCGAAATTCGGCTATGCGCTGCTCACCGTCGCACTGCTTTCCAACCTGATGGCGATCGTGCTGCAATCGCTCTGCGCCCGCCTGGCGATCGCCTCCGGCCGCGATCTTGCGCAGGCTTGCCGCGACGCTTTTCCGAAATATGTCTCGGTGCCGCTGTGGGCCTTTGCCGAAATCGCCATCATCGCCACCGATATTGCCGAGGTGATCGGCACGGCGATCGGCCTCAACCTGTTGATGGGCATCCCGCTCGAACTCGGCGTGCTGATCACCGCGCTCGACGTCTTCGTGATCCTCTTCCTGCAGAAGCTCGGCTTCCGCTGGGTGGAAGCCTTCATCATCGCGCTGCTCGGCGTCATCGCGATCTGCTTCGGCGTGCAGATATTGCTTGCCGACCCGCAATGGGGCGCCGTCCTCACCGGCTTCTTCCCGACAACGGAGATCGTCACCAATCCCGAGATGCTCTACCTGGCGCTCGGCATTCTCGGCGCCACCGTCATGCCGCACAATCTCTACCTCCACTCCGGCATCGTGCAGACTCGGGCCTATGGCCATACTATCCCTGAGAAGAAGGAGGCGCTGACCTTTGCGACGATCGACTCGACGGTCGCATTGTGCTTCGCGTTGCTGATCAACGCCTCGATCCTGATCCTGGCGGCTGCCGCCTTCAACGCGCATGGGAAGACCGACGTCGTCGAACTCGGCGAGGCGCATTCGCTGTTGTCGCCGCTGCTCGGCCTCGCCATCGCGCCGACGCTGTTCGGCATCGCGCTTCTCTGCTGCGGCCTCAATTCGACGGTGACGGCAACGCTTGCCGGTCAGATCGTCATGGAAGGCTTCCTGAAGATCCGGCTGAAGCCATGGGTGCGCCGGCTGATCACCCGGGCCATCGCCATCGTGCCGGCGGCAATCGTCACCATCTGGTATGGCGATCAAGGCACGGCCGAGCTTTTGATCCTGACGCAGGTGGTGCTCAGCCTGCAGCTTTCGTTCGCCGTCTTCCCGCTTGTGATGTTCACCGCCAGCAAGGCCAAGATGGGCGAGCTGGTGGCGCCGCGCTGGCTGAGCGGCATCGCCTATGTGATCGCGGTCGTCATCGCCGGACTGAACGTCAAGCTGCTCTTCGACTTCGTCACCGGCTAAATTCTGGTGTAAGCCGCCCGGCCATTGTTGAAATCATCGACGAGAGGGGAGAACTTGTGGCTCCCCTCTTCGTGCATGATCAGAGGCGCGCGCAGCGACAGCCGCGCCCGCGAACCCTTGATCGCGGTCACCAGGATACGGACGGCGTTTTCACCCGGACGCGGGTGGATAGCTGTCATTTCGAGGCCGCCGAAGCGACGGCCGCAGGCGAGGATGATTTCGGCGATCGACTGGGGCCTGGCGATCAGCGACAATTGGCCGCCGGGGATCATGATGGCGCCGGCCGTGCGGATCCAGCTTTCGAACAGGCCGTCGGTCATCGCATGGGCTTCGGCCTTCAGCGCATCCGGCGTGCGCCGGTCGCCGGCGTCGTTGAAGGGCGGATTCATGATGACGTGGTGGAAGCTCTCATCGGTGAGCCCGGCATCGTTGCGCGCCTTGGCGGTCAGCGTCACATCGGCCTCGACGACGGAGACCCGGTCTGCCATGTGAGCATTCCCGGGCAGCGCGATGCTGCGCCTTGCATAATCAGCCATTTCGGACGACCGCTCGAAGAGCACGGCTTGCGCCTTCGGCAGCCGCGACGCAACCGCAAGACCGGCCGCACCGGCGCCCGCTCCGAGATCGGCGACCTTGATAATCCTGTCGTCGGCAACCAAAGCGGCGAGCAGCATCGCATCCATGCCCGAGCGGTGCCCCCGGCCCTTCGGCTGGACGATATGGAAGCCGCCGCGGTGGAAGGCATCGATCGTTTCGGAAACCGTTGATGTCATCGGCTCACTTTTCCGCGCGCAGCTCGTCCGCCAGACCGGCATCAACAAGGATGCGGCGCGCCTGGACCGCACGCTCGTCGTCGACAAGCAGGCGGCGCGGCAGCATGCCGAGCGATCCCTCCAGAATGCTCATGCCCTGATCGGCCACGAAGCAGTGAATTCCGGCATCCTTCAGGAGGCTCTCGGCAAACGAGAGAAGCACTGGGTCGTTGGCACGGATAAGTTCATGCATTTGCGGTCAATTCCGTTTCAATTTTGCGCTACGCGACAATTCACCCCTTGCCGCTTCTCCCGCCCCTTTCTATTGTCCAACTTAATGAGTGAACAGGAGTCCGGGTCGTTGGGCGTGGTCATACCGCTTGAAGAAAGCAAAAACAAACTGGCATCCGTCAAGCCGCTGGTCGATTTGACAAAAGCGGATATGGAGCGGGTGAACCAGCTTATCCTTTCGAAGGCCGGTTCCGACGTGCAGATGATCCCGGAGGTTGCCAACCATCTGATCTCCTCCGGCGGCAAGCGTCTGCGCCCGATGCTGACGCTCGCCTCGTCCTGTCTGTTCGGCTACAAGGGCGAGAACCACATCAAGCTCGCGACCTCTGTC
>Ga0102587_1000381_pt1 | contig 48116 bp, 40 predicted proteins | sample AraplaF_Col_mTSA_FD_76853 | JGI IMG/M metagenome (GOLD analysis project Ga0102587, IMG submission 76853) | Arabidopsis root microbial communities from the University of North Carolina, USA - plate scrape MF_Col_mTSA (SPADES assembly) (version 2) | ecosystem: Host-associated > Plants > Roots >... | reverse complement strand
AACGCCTCCACCAGCAGGCCGCCTGCGCCAAGGTCGGCGCTGTCGCCATCGTCCAGCGTCAATTCGTACAACCGGGTGACGCTGGAAAACTGGGCCAGGGCGGCGGTAATTTGTTCTAGCAGTGCGACGGCCATGAAACTCAGTCATTATCAATAATACAATCACTATACTGACTCATCTGTTCAAATGGCGCACGATTTGCCAGACGCTGGCTCTAATTTTTTGCCTTTCAACCGTTGAGTTTCATGAATTAGTACTCGGGATCATAATTTGCGTGGCACTCCCGAGTCGCGCTATTTCAATGGTCCGGGATGCTCACCAGTTTGGCACCGCTATCGCCATTGCCACGGAAGATAGCAGCAAGATCACGATGGCACACAATGAATGCGTCCTGCGTCCCCCCCATCTTGAACAACAGTCGCTGTCTCAATGGAATCTTATCCAGCACCGCCGCATCCAAGGCATAGGCATACACACTATGCAGTCGGAAACCTCCCAACTCCAACGGCTCCTGCTCAAAGTCAGATAAGTCGCGATCCCAACAGTCGAGACGTTCAGGGAATGCGAGGAACCAATAGTCCTCGTGCCAATTTTTATATGAATCAATAAACACTGCTGGGTGAAGATGCACCCCCGGCAGGTCCAGCGCGATCAATCTATCGCGTATGTGGCTGCGAACAAGCAGATCATCACCGTCGAATAGAATATCCGGCAACTCCTTGAGCGGAACAATACCCAGCTTCCGATCATATTCGGCGCCGCCGTCAAAAAACATGAACGGAGCAGATCCACTTGGTTGCGGCTCAAATGTATAGTTGCGATCCACTGTGTTTTCGTCGGGAGTCAAAGACGGCAGCCGATCATCATCTTTTTGTTGAATGAAAAAGTAATCTGGGTCGTATTTGTGCATTCTAATTTCCGGGTCCTAGTTTATAAGGCTTTTCTAGCCGATAAGCGATATTTTCATTTTTTTGCTGCTCTCCTTGGCGTCCTCCACCATGCCTTCGCCCTACAGGGCACTCGCCAAATCCAAGATGCGCCGTAACGGAATCCACGCCTCCACATCCGACAGGATTGCGCGGAGAAAAATGCTGAGCAATGCTGGTTAACGGGGCCGCAGAGGGCTTATATTGGATCATCGAAATAATATCCTTGCTGAGCCTGTCCAGTTTCTGTTGTATCTCGTGTACCCTATTGTCATCCGCACCTTGGCAAGCTTTTGCGAGCGGCAATTGCAAGTTCTTAATACGTGAGCTAATCAGCTTATGGTAATTTTTGGGTTCAAGATCGTCGTCGTAATCATCCTGGCTGATCACGGCTGTGTGATTGCCGCGGTGCGGCTGGACGCCAAGGTAGCATGCTCCCTGTAAGGTACACGGGATAAATACCAGATTAGACAGCAGATTAATATCATAACCAAACTTCTCGATTTTCTTCCCTAGTCCCGAAAGCTTCATGCCCTCAGCGGAGATCGCATGATGGGCCTGCATCTTGACGCCGTTATGGCGCGGATGCGCTTTGTCTCCCTCGATCGCATCCTTGATGCGCTTAAGGTACTTGCTGTCTTTAGCGGAGTTGCCAAGCTTAATAGTCATTGCGACTCACTCTAGTTATGCGTATTCCACATTTCCGGGTCTGCGGCGCGGCGTGGTGTGCGTGGTGCTGCCGCAAACGCGGCACTTTTTATCCCGTTTGATCGAGGTCCTCTTCGCCGCCAGCGTGGTCTTGGTGTTACCGCGTACCACGAGTCCCTTGCTCCGGGCCTGCAATAGCTTCGCCCCCAGATTGTGCAGGTCATCCACGGCGTCCGACAAATCGCGCAAGATTCGGAGAAACGCATCAATTGCGGCCTTCGCGCGCTTGATGCGGCGGTTGGCCGTCACCACCTTCACACTCGCGGCGGCGAACCGGCCGATCAGCATGGTGATGCGCGCCGCCACCGCCGCGCCAGCGCTCAACAATGCGCTCACCACCAGCATCACCACCTCGATCATCAAATAGGCGCTGCCCTTGCCAGCGACATACGCATAGAAATTGGGTGGAATCGCTTCAATCATTAGTCCCACATAGGCGAGATAGCTCAAGGCACTGTCATGGTCCGCAATGATTTCCAACACAACGGCAAAATTCGGATCGTTACGGATCGACTTCGCCAGCACAGGATCGATGTCCATCAGCACCGTGTCGACAAAATTCTGTACCGGCTGCGGCTTACCGTCCGCGATCAGGCTGGGCAGGTTCAAGATCGCGTCGCGATGCTGGTAGATTTTTCTCGCCTTGTTGGCACTTTCAAGGACGGTGTTGGCGGCATCCTGCACCGCATGCCGCGCATCTTCGAGCTTTTGCAACTGCTGGCGCCCCAGTTCCGTCGCTTCGTCCGTAATCGCCTTCTGCCACCACGCCCAGTTGTATAAAGTGTCTTCGGGGTTCTCGATATGCTTGCTAAGCTGCTTGTGCAACTCATCGTAACGCTGCTTGCTGTAACCAGCCAGACGATCATATGCCGTGCCGGCGGCATCGCGTATTTTCCCGCCCAAGTCAGTCCACAACTCGGCTTTAAACAACTCGGCCTGGTCGCTAAGCCAATCCGCGCCGCCGGCGTTCCACCCTTCACGCGCACTGGTGACGAAGGCCAGCGTCGGGTTTTCATCCCATTGACTCTGGAATTCCGCCATCTGGTCAGTAAGATTCAGGTAGGCCGCGTGCAAGCGCAGCACGATGCTTTCGCGCTCCTCGCTAATTTCCTTTTCGGTGACCTTGGTCTCAGTTGTAACGATAACCGCACCGTCCTTGGGCGCTTCCATGCGCCGGATTTCTGATGGCGATCCACTCACGCTACCGCCCCTTTCCTGTGGCCTGATTGATAGGGACGCCTTGCGCCAGCGTCTTGTTGTCGACCTTGAACCTGAGTCCGGTCAATGGCCACGGCGTATTCCAGGCGTCATCGTAATCAGCCTTGATCTCCACCCAGCTGTTCTCTGCCTTTGGCAATACGGGCAATACCGGATCAATCCGGGCGGGACCACTAAAGTTCTTCTTGCCAGCATGTATGGTCAGCTTGCCCGGACACTGCACCGTGATGTTGCCGCCATCAATGGTGATGTTGGCGCCGCCGGCGGTGGACAGGCTGATGCGTTTGGCCGCCGCCCAGTCCACGCTGGCGTTGGCGCTGATGACGTTGACCTCGTCGCGCGCCTGCACCTTGAGCGTGTCGGCCTGCGCCTGGATGTCGATGGCGTCCTTGGCGGCGATCAGTTGCAGACCGACGCCGCCCTCGCCCGGCTTGACCGCGCCACCCAGCACGCCAATCGCCTGGCCGCTATGCGCGCGCAACTGGCCGCCGGTGATGAACTGGCTGTCGTTCCCACTCATGACGGAGATGGTTTCGCCGTTGGCCAACTGCACTGCCGCGCCGGACGTGACGCCGATGCCGCTCTTGCCGTTGATGGCGATGACAGGCGCGCCGGTGTGCGGCAGTTGATCATCGCCGGGGGCGGTTTTCTTGTCGGCGGCGTCGGCGCGCGCGGCATCGAGGCTGGCGTTGCCGACCATGCCGGACACCGCCGTCAACATCGCTTGCAGCGGCGCGGCCTTGTCGTCCAGCGTGCTGGCGTTGGCCTTGGCCGCGCCAAGATGGGCGGCCAGCGTGACCGTCTCATGCGTTTTGGCCGCGTCGTTGAAGGTTTCGCCCAGCTTGACGGCTTGCTTGAGCAGCGCGATACCGGCCGCGTTGTCGCCGGCCGGTTCGCGCGCTTCGGCGTTATGATCGATCTTGTAGCTACTGATCAGCAGGCCGGCGCCAGCGCGCACCGCGCCGTAAGCATCGGTGCGCAGTTCCGCGCCCTGCCCGCGCAGGCTGCCGCGATAGTTGTCGGCGCTGTGGATCAGATGCCCCAGCGTCAGTTCGCTGGCGGCGTGGGTCGAGCGCAATTGCACCCGGCCTTGCGCATCGGTGTCGTCGAACAGCAGCTGGTTGTAGCCTTTGCCGCCAAATTCCTTGCTGCGCACGCCCCACTGCGCGGCGGCATTGCGGTGGCCGGCACTTTCCGCCGAGGCGCCATGCCACAGCGGGCTGTTGCCGCCGGCCAGATTGCCTTGCGCCGACGGCGCGTGGTCAGCGGCCGGCTGGAAGCGCGTCTCTTCGCCGCCACTGCCTTGCGCGCCCGGCGTCGGCGCAATGCCGCCTTCGCCTTGCCCGTTATACAGCGCGCCAATGATGATGGGGCGGTCGATATCGTTCTCAATGAACTGCACCAGCACTTCTTGCCCGATGCGCGGCAGGAACTGGCTGCCCATGCCGCCGCCGGCCGAGCGCTGCGCCACGCGCACCCAGCAGGTGGCGTCGCCGTTGTCCTGCCAGTGATAGCGGATGCGCACGCGGCCCAGCTTGTCGCAATACAGTTCGTCCGCGCCGGATGGTTGCGCGAGGCCGTCCGCGCCGATGACGATGGCGCTCTGCGCACCGCGCGCGGTGGGCTTGGGATGGCTTCGGCCGTCGCTGCCCGGCAGTTGCGGGCGCCAGATGACGTCGGCCGCCACCGCTTCAAAGCTGTTGGCGTAGCCGGTTTCGCGCGCCTGGGCGATAGTCAGGGCGAAGTCATCCGCCGCATCGGTGACGACTTCTTCCAGCAATTCCGGCAGCGGTCCAAACAGCTCGGCCAATGCCTGCTGCGCTGGCGACGGTAGATTGTTCACGCCCGCGCTGCGCACACGCAGCAGCACATAGGCTGGTGCGGCGTCGGTGGTCAGCGGTCCTTGGGTCAGCGTGAAGCGCGTGCCGGCTGCCATGGTGCGCACGGTGGAGCGGCCACGCCACAGCTGGGCGGCAGCTTCGCGGCCCTGCATCTGGATATCGGCATAGCGCTGGGCTTGTGCGGCGTTGGCGTAGGCGTACTGGCCCGGCACGTCGTAGCTTTCCAGCGCCGGCAGCTTGCCGGACTGCAGGCTCGACGGCGCGCTGGCGTTGACTGCCTGCTTGGCCTTGTAGTCGTAGCTGAGCAGCGTGGTCAGCGAGGCGGTGACGGCGCGGCGCGACTGCATGGACTGAATCGTATCGGCCGCCTCGCCGGCGCGCACGCCGTGGTAGCGGATGCCGCCACCCGCCTCGCTGCTGGCGTCTTCCGGCGTGGCGCTGAGCTGGCTGCTATCGGCAAACAGCACGACGCCCACGCCATCCTCCAGTTGCTCGCAGCGCCAGGCCAGGCCTTCCTCGGTCAGCAGGCGCTGCACGAAATCGAGATCGGATTCGCGATACTGACAGCAATAGCTGCGCGCCACCGCATCGGCCATGAAGGGTTCGGCTTCCTCGCTCCAGCGCCATTGCGCCAGTGGGGCGTAGCCCTCGAACACTTCGTCGACGATTTCCACCACGGTCTTGTCTTGCCACACACGGCTGTTGCGCACCTGGCTCAGGCGCCACAACCACGGCGTCAGGCGCACACGGAAGCGCGCCAGGCCGCCTTCGCTGCCGAGCATGGCAGCCTGCGTGATCTCGCCGCGGAATTGTGCGCGGCTGCCGTCAGCCAGGCTGACCGCCAGCGCGGCCTGCCGTCCCAACAAAGGCGCCAATTCTACCGAGGCGTTGGTCGACAACACGATCACATCACGCGGGCCGACGCCCTGCACGCTGTCGTCCGCCGTGAACGCCTCCACCAGCAGGCCGCCTGCGCCAAGGTCGGCGCTGTCGCCATCGTCCAGCGTCAATTCGTACAACCGGGTGACGCTGGAAAACTGGGCCAGGGCGGCGGTAATTTGTTCTAGCAGTGCGATGCTCATGATTCGGCAGCAGTTTTCACCGCCACCGGCTGCTGTTTGCACTCGGGCTCCTTGCGGGCGGTGGTCGCGCACAGGTGCTCGCGGCACTGGGCGGCGCCGGCTTCGTTCATCCGGCTGCATTGTTTGAGCTGGTAGGCCGGCGTGGACGCTTCCTTGGATGGCTTGCCGGACTGGACGTGCGTCATCAGCGCGGCCAGCAGGGCCACATCGTTATCCTGCGGCGCGACTTTCGGTTTGGGTTCGGCCTTCTTCGCCACTTGCACGGGTTTCCTGGCCGGCTTCTCCACTTTCTTATGCTCGGCCAGCTTGGGCTTGTGCGGTTTTTCCAATGCGGCGGTGAGCTCGTCTTTCGGCGGTTTGGCCGGCGTGTCGTTCAGCACCTCCTTCAGGGAGCGGGTATCGTTGACCGCCGGACTGGCTGCTGCCGTGTCCTCGACGATGGTAGCGGCGGGGGCCGACACAGGCGCTGCTGCAGGCGCCGGCGGTTCAGCCGTGGCTACGCTCTCCGCGGCCGGCGCAATGGCGTGGCTGGCAGGCGGCAAGCTCAGCGGCGGATTGGGCTCCAGGCTGACCCACGCGACCAAGCCCGCGCCCAACGCCAACAGGCCACCAATGGCGCCTCGCAGCGCCAGTTTATTGCGTCCACGCTTCTTGGCCGTCGCAGCCGCAGCGGCCGGATGGCGCTCCAACCCGTCCAGGATGCTGGGCCGGGCAGCATCGGCCGGTGGCGCCGCCGACAACAGACTGGGGCGGCCACCGGACGACGGGCGGTTTTCTTCACCTTGCAAAATTAGCTCCCTTATTAATTTCGCATCACTTTACGACATTCAAAAAAAACATGCCGCACGGCTAGTTTCAATCGTGCGCAGGATTGTCATAACTCTAATATATACTCCAAAGCAATGCTTTTTAGACATTTAATAGCTTCGAGGGCAACGTGTTCTTACTGGCGGTAACTCTATATTTCTTGCTGGCTTGCCTCATCAGTTGGATGGTGCTGTTCCCCTCAGGGCGCGAGTTTGTGCTGGCGGCCCTGGCCGGCGCCGGCGCCCGCTTGCAGCAGAAACTGGGGCGCGCCGCCGAGCGTCAGCGCAGCGGTATCGATGCCCTGCGCCGCTCGGGCAATGCCACCGCCGGCAATCTTCGCGATTTCCTGAGTCAGCATTATTTGTTGTGCCTCGGTGGCTTGGCGCTGTTGTGCCTGCCGCCGCTGGCTGCGGTGCTTCTGGCGGGCAAACCCGCGTTGAACGGTTACGAAGCCTCCACTCGCGAGGTCAATACGCAAGTGGCCGGGCTGCTGGCCGGCGAACAGCTGGTGCCGCCCCCCGCCCTGCCGCCGCTGGTGTTCACTACCGCCGAGGTGCAGCTGGAACGTCCGATGCTGGTTTCCGCCAGCCGTGACTGGGCGCTGCTGGACAGCGTCTACGCGCAGCGGCTGCTGATGGCCTTCCGCATCATGAAGGAAAAATATGGCTACGACATGGCGCTGCTGGAAGGCTATCGCAGCCCGGAGCGCCAGAACACGCTGGCGGCGCTGGGCTCGGGCGTAACCAATGCCGCTGCTTTCCAGAGCTGGCATCAATACGGCCTGGCCGCCGATTGCGCTTTCCTGCGAGACGGAAAGCTGGTGATTTCGGAACGCGACCCATGGGCCATGCGCGGGTATCAGCTGTACGGCGAGGTGGCCGAATCGCTGGGCCTGACCTGGGGCGGGCGCTGGAAGATGATGGATTTCGGGCATACGGAACTGCGCCGGCCCGGTGTAATGAAACAATAGGAGAATATGGAGTGATGCTCTGGTTGCGTAATATGGCTCTCGCTGCCACCGCGTTTGGCGGCAGCTGGGGCGGCGCGATCTGGTTTTGGCGCGAAACCAATCGCATGCCGGCCACCAGTGAACTGGTGCTGTACCTGCTGGTGCTGCCTGTGCTGCTGTTGTCGACGTGGTGGCTGGGACGCAAGGCCTGGGCGCGTGCGACCGCGCCCGCAGCGCCGGGCGCGGCTGCGGGCGATACCGCGCAAACCACTGCGGCCGATGTCGCTGCTCATGCGCCTCTGCCGCCAGGCCTGGCCATTGCCGCCAGCGCCGTGCGCGCGCCGCATGGCAGCACAGTGGCCGAGCTGCGCGCCGCGCTGGCCGGCAACAGCGCCCGTCCAAGCCTGGATGATGAACTGTACGACGACGATGGTTATCCCATCCTCAGCGCCCGCATGGCCGATGCCGGTGACGACGCATTGCGCGAAGAGCTTGGCCTTTGGCGCCGCACGCGCCAGCTGGAGGATCCCCGGTTCGACGTGGCGCAGTGGCGTGCTCTCGCCGCCGCCAGCGCCATCACGGCAGAACTGGCCGCGCAAGCCTGCCTGCATAGTGATTTGAGCGCATGGGAACAGCAACAGCAGGAGCGCCAGCAAGGCCGCCTTGCCCCGGATGCGGCCGTGGCGCCAGCCCCGCCACTGCTGCATCTGCTGCCGCTATGGGATGACGAATGGAAGCCGCGCCAGCGTGAGCTGGCCGCGCAATGGCTGCGCCATGTCGCCACCGAGGCCGGCTGGCCGCAGGCGCTGCTCGCACCGGACGCAGGCGCCGAGGCGCCGGCCGAACGCAGCGGGGACGCTGCCGCAGTGCTGGCCGGGCTGCTGAAGCACTGTGTGGACGCATCGCGCCCCTGCCTTGCGCTGGTGGTTGCCGCCGGCTCGCACCTGAGCGACGCCGCCATCAACCGCCTGTCCAATCAAAACGCGCTATACACGACCAGCCGTCCGCAAGGCCGCATTCCGGGCGAAGGTGCGGCCGGCCTGTTGCTGGCCGATGCGGCCACCGTCAACGCGATCGGCAGCGTCACAAACGGCGGCGCCGTGCTGCAATCCCTGCAGCAGGGCCTTCGCCACACCTCCGCCGACGAAGTCCGCCGCGATACCGATTCCTGCCTGACCGACGCAGTCCACCTCGCGCTGCAAGCCGCGCAGGTAGACGGCGCCGCCATCGCGCTGGTGGCCGCCGACACCGGCCATCGCACCAGCCGCGTCACCGAGTTAATGCACGTGGTTACAGCCGCCGCGCCGCAACTCGATCCCGGCGCGGACGTCATCAGCGTGGGCGCCAGCTGCGGCAGCTGCGGCGCCGTCACCTGGCTCACCGCGCTGGCGGTGGCCGGCGCCGAAGCGCAGGAACGCGCAGCACCGGTGCTCTGCATCAGCAACGAAGATCCCTACCGCCGCTACGCCGCGCTCCTGCGCCCGGCGCACGCGGTCTGACACACTTTAGTAACCGAGTCCTATCATGATGCAAAAATTCTGGCTGTTCCTGACCCAACGCCGCACGCTGATTGTCATCGGCTGGCTGGCCTTTGCCGCGCTGCTGTTCATCGCCAGCGCCCTGTTGCAATGGCCGACTTCCGTTCCGTGGACCATACTGGCGGTCGCGCTGCTGTTCGGCGCCGCCGTCTGGTATTGGCGCTACCGCAAAACCCGGCGCGCCGCCGGCCGGCTGGGCGAGATGCTGGAGCAGCAGGCCAGCAAACCCGTAAAGGCCGATCCGGCCACCCGTCAGGAAACCGAAGCGCTACGCACGCGCATGCTGGAAGCCATCGGCACCATCAAGAACTCCAAGCTGGGCCTAACCTCCGGCAACGCCGCGCTGTATGAACTGCCGTGGTATATGATCATCGGGAACCCGGCGGCCGGCAAAAGCACCGCCATCGCCAGCTCCGGCCTGCAGTTCCCCTTCGCCGACAGCAAAATCGTGCAGGGCGTGGGTGGCACGCGCAATTGCGACTGGTTCTTTACCACCGACGGCATCCTGCTCGATACCGCCGGCCGCTACTCGGTGGTGGACGACGACCGCGCCGAGTGGTTCGGCTTCCTCGATCTGCTGAAAAAATACCGCAAGAAAGCGCCGATCAACGGCATCATTATCGCCGTCAGCGTGGCGGAGCTGACCCGCAACCGTCCGGAGTTCGCCATCAATCTGGCCAAGAACCTGCGTCAGCGCGTACAGGAACTGACCGAACGCCTGGAAGTGCACGCGCCGGTGTACGTGCTGTTCACCAAGGCCGACCTGATCACCGGCTTCAACGAATTTTTCCAGGACAGCGAACGCAATGAACGCGACAAAGTCTGGGGCGCCACCCTGCCCTACAGCCGCAACACCAGCGGCGAGGAAGTGCTGAACCAGTTCGACGCCCGTTTCGATGAATTGTACGAGGGCCTGAAAGACCTGAGCGCGGCCAACATGACGCTGCAATGGCGCGAGCGCATGCCGCCCGGCGTGTTCACCTTCCCGCTGGAATTCAGTTCGATCAAACCGTCTCTGCGCACCTTCATCGCTACGCTGTTCGAGGAAAACCCGTTCCAGTTCAAGCCCGTGTTCCGCGGCTTCTACTTCACCAGCGCCTTGCAGGAAGGCGAAACCGTGTCCGCTTCGTCGCAACGCGTGGCGCAACGCTTCGATCTGCAACTGAAGCCTTCCGACCACGAGGAAGCCCACCAGCAGCAAGGCTACTTCCTGCTTAACCTGTTCCGCAAAGTGATCTTCGCGGACAAGGATCTGGTGGCGCAGTACGCCAGCCCGGCCAAGCTGCGCATGCGCTACGTGGCCTTCTTCGCCGCCACCGCCTTTGCCGGCCTGGCGCTGGCCGGCTGGAGCTGGTCGTACATGAACAACCGCCAGTTGGTGGCCAACGTGCAGGCGGACCTGGACCAGGCCATCAAGGTGCAGGAAAAATCGATGGATCTGCAATCGCGCTTTGCCGCGCTGGAGATCCTCCAGGATCGCATCGAGCAGTTGGATAAGTACGAGGAAAACCGCCCGCTGTCGCTGAGCCTTGGCCTGTATCAGGGCACGCTGCTGGACCGCAAACTGCGCGAGGAATACTTCAACGGCGTGCGCGAAGTGATGCTCAAGCCAGTCGGCCAGACGCTGGAAGCCTTCCTGGCAGAGGTCAACAACAACGCCGCGCAGCTGCAACCGATGGCGCGTCCGGTCAGCGCTGCCGCTCCCGGCAGCACTTCGGTCCCTCCCAACGCCACGCAGGCGGAAGCCGCGGCGGCCATCAACAACAGCGCGCAGCAGTTCAAGGACGCTTCGCCGGCCGACGCCGAGGATGCCTACAACGCGCTTAAAACCTATCTCATGCTGGGCGATAAATCGCGCGCCGAGGCAGGCCATCTGAACGACCAGATCACCCGCTACTGGCGCGTATGGCTGGATACCAACCGTGGCAGCATGCCGCGCGAACAGCTGATCCGCAGCGCGGAGCGCATGATTTCCTTCTACCTCGCGCAGGTCAACGATACCTCGTGGCCGCAGATCGACAACCGCCTGACGCTGGTCGATCAAACCCGCGACAATCTGCGCCGCGTGGTGCGCGGCATGCCGGCGCGCGAGCGCGTGTACGCCGACGTCAAGGCACGCGCCGCCACCCGCTTCCCGGCAGTGACGGTGGCCTCCATCGTCGGCGATCAGGACAAGGAGCTGGTACTGGGCAGCTACGCGGTACCAGGCAGCTTTACCCGCGCCGCATGGCAGGGCTTTGTGCAGGACGCATTCCGCGAAGCGGCCAACCGCGAATTGCAAAGTGCGGACTGGGTGCTGAAAACCTCCTCCAAGGACGACCTGACGCTCGAAGGCAGCCCCGAACAAATCCAGAAATCGCTGGTGGATTTGTACAAGAACGACTACGCGCGCGAGTGGCAGAAGTTTGTGCAAGGCGTGACGGTACGCGACCTGTCCAGCTTCGACCAGGCCGCAAACGCGATGAACCGCCTCGGCGATCCGCAAACCTCGCCGTTGAATAAACTGATGAACAGCGTCTACGAGCAAACCTCGTGGGATAATCCGTCGCTGCTGGACGCCGGCCTGCAACGCGCACAGCGCGGCGTGGCCGGCTGGTTCAAGGAGACGATCCTGCGCCAGAAACCGTCGCAGGTGAATATCAACATCGCCGGTGGCAATGTGCAGAACGCCGCGTTGCCGCTTGGTCCGGTGGGCCGCGAGTTCTCCGGTGTGGCGCGCCTGGTGGTCGCCAAGGACAAAGATGCTTCGCTGATGCGCGGTTACATGGAGCAACTGTCCAAGCTGCGCGCGCGCTTCAACCAGATCAAGAACCAAGGCGATCCCGGCCCCGGCGCCAAGCAGCTGATGCAGCAGACGCTGGACGGCAGCGGCTCCGAACTGGCCGATGCGCTGAAGTACGTCGATGAACAAATGCTGGTCGGGATGACCGATGCGCAGAAAGCCGCCGTTCGTCCGCTGCTGGTGCGCCCGCTGATTCAGAGCTTTGCCGTGATCGTGCAGCCAGCCGAGATTGAGATTAATAAAGTGTGGGCGGCACAGGTGCTGCAACCGTTCCGCCAGACCCTGGCCATGAAATATCCGTTTGCCACCGAGTCGAAGGCGGAAGCCAGCAATGCGGAAATCGGCGTGGTGTTTGGACCGGACGGCGCGATTGCCAAGTTCTTTAACACGACGCTTGGTCCGCTGGTGGTGCGCCGCGGCGACACGGTGAGTGCCCGTACCTGGGCCAATATGGGCATCAATCTGGCGCCGCCGGTGGTGGCCAGCTTCCCCGGCTGGATCGCGCCGCTGGCCGCCAACGGCGTCGCCAACGCGGCAGCCTCCAGCGGCGGCGAAGGCCAGACTAATTTTGATCTGCAGGCACTGAGCGCGGTCAGCGCGACCGAGTTCACCATCGAGATCGACGGCCAGGCCTTGCGCTGGCGCGGCCAGCCGCAGCCCTGGGTGCACATGGCGTGGCCGAATCCAGCCGGCGTGCCGGGCGCGCGCATCACCGCGATTACGCCAGAAGGCCGCAGTGTGGTGATTTTCAATGAGCCCGGCCACTTCGGCTTGAAAAAAATGATCGATGCGGCCAAGCGCAAACGCAAGGATAATGGCGCGTTCGAGCTAACCTGGGATAACGCCGGCGTGGCCGTGACCGCCAACCTGAAAATCGTCGGCACCACGCCGCCGCCAGTGCAGGCGCAGGCCGCGCCGGCGTCGGCCGGCTTCAAACGCCTGCGCCTGCCGGATGTGGTGACGGCAGCCGCGCCGCAGCCGACACCGACACCGACACCAGCAACGGCACCAGCGCCAGCGCCAGCCGGCGTTCCGTCCGCGCCACCGCCTGCAGGGCCGGCGCCCGCCACCATGCCGGCGCCGCAGGCCACTGGGGTCATCCGCACCGCAGGAGCGCAGCCATGAGCCGCGACGCCACCATTGCCAACATCGGCTACTTCGGCAAGGTGCCGGGACGCGGCGACTTCGTGAAAGGCGGCGATAGCCCGGCCCTCATCAAAGTCCTGGACGACTGGCTGGCCCAGGCCATGGACCTGATGAGCGCCGACGCCCGCTGGAAGCTCAATTACGACGCCGTCGCGCCGCTGCACTTTGCCTTCGTCGGCCCGCGCCGCCGTCACGCGATCGCCGGCCATATCGTGGCAAGCAGCGACCAATCGTCGCGCCGCTTCCCCTTCCTGATGACCAGCAGCGTCGAAGTACCGGAACCGGCCACCTTCGTCGCCAGCGCGCCGCTGGTCTTCAACCGCCTGTGGAACCGGCTGGCAACGCTGAGTACCAGCGTGGTCAGCGCCGGCGATCCCACCGTGCCGCTGCAACTGGCGGCCGGCGAAGCAGTGGAACTGGACCTGCGCAGCGCAGCCTATCAAGCCAGCTTTGACGACTTCCTCGAACTGCAAACCGTCGGCGGCCTCGATGCCATGCTGGCGCAAGCGGGCTTCAAAGGCTCGTCGCGGCAAGTGCTGCTGGCGTTGGGCATGCTGCTGCAACCGGTACTGGCCAGCAGCTCCAGCCGCCTCGATAAAACCCTGCTGCTGCCGCTGCCGCAGGACCCGATGTACCGCAACCTGGTGGCGTCGTTCTGGCTGCAACTGATCACGCCATTCCTGGCTCGCGCCGACTTCGAACTGGCGCTGTTCCTCACGCGCCTGCGGGAACAGCCGGTGCTGCTGGTCGGCTTCAGCGGCGCCTCGCCGGCCACACTGCACGGCATCATGGACCCGCAAGCCGCGCTGGCGCAGCAGATCACGTTTGAACAACTGGACTGGGTGGAAGAACAAGCGGACAGCGACTATGCCGTCCAAAAGCTGTCGACCTACTTGTCGCAACCTTCCTTGTCACTCAAGTCCGCGCTGGACTCGGTCAGCGCGGCGTTTATTGGAACCTGAATCATGCGCACTCTTATATTTACAAGCTTGCTGCTGGCCGCCGGCGCGGCAAGCGCGCAGGCCAACGCACCGCAACCGGGTCAGGTGCTGGCCGCCGGTACCCTGCCCGACGAAGCCAGCAAAGCCGCCGTGCTGGCCAAGCTGCGCGAAGTCTATGGCGCCGACAAGGTGGTCGACCAGATCGCGATCGACAAGGTGGCCACGCCGGCCAACTGGAACAGCTATGTGCAAAAGCTGATCACGCCGGACTTGAAGCAGATCAGCCGCGGGCAACTGAAAATTGATGGCAGCACCGTCAACCTGCGCGGTGAAGTGGGCAATGAGGCGGTACGCCAGCGCATCGCCAGCAATATTGCCACCAGCCTGAACCCGACCTACACGGTGAACAACGGCTTGCGCGTATCGGCCGCCGATCAGGGCGTGCTGGATAGCGCGCTGGCCAACCGCATCGTCGAATTCGAAAGCGGCAAGGCCGAGCTGACACCGGCCGGCAAGGCCATCCTCGATGAAATGGCGGTGGCCCTGCGCAAGCTGAATAACCGCAAGGTCGACATCATCGGCCATACCGACAGCGCCGGCTTGCGCGCCACCAATCAGGGCCTGAGCCAGGCACGCGCGGAGGCGGTCAAGGCTTACCTGGCCAGCCATGGCATCAATGGCGATCTGCTGACGGCCAGCGGCCAGGGGCCGGACCGCCCGATCGCCAGCAACGACACCGCCGAAGGCCGCGCGCGCAACCGCCGCATCGAATTCCGCATGGCGCAGTAAGAGGACACTATGTATTCCGCACAAGAGCTTTTAGAACCGATTTCCGATCACCAGCCTGCCGGCGGCGATCTGGCGTTTTCCCCTGAACTGGATGCCATCGCGCAGGCGCGCAAGTTTGACGATCCATCGCTGGACCAGGGCGAATGGGTAACTGAATTGAAGGAAGCAGATTGGCCGTTCGTGGTTGAGCGCTGCGCGCATCTGCTGAAAACCGCCAGCAAGGATTTGCGTCTTGGCGTGTGGCTGACCGAAGCCGGCGCACGCGTGCACCAGCTGCGTGGCCTGGGTGAAGGTTATTTGCTGCTGGCCGGCCTGTGCGACCAGTACTGGGAGCGCGGCCTTTATCCGCAAGCGGAGGATGGCGACAACGACCAGCGCACCGGGAACCTGAGCTGGATACTGGCGCGTACGCCAGCATTGGTGCGCGAGATCGGGCTGACCGAAAACGGCGACTACTCCACCATCGACTTTGAAGAAGCCCGCAAGCGGGCCGCCAGCGGCGACGAAGCCCTGCAGAACCGTACGCCACGGCTGGCAGATATGGAGACCGCCAAACGCAATAACTCTGCGCAGTTTGCGTCGAAGTTCCGCGCCGACGCGCAATTTTGCATCGAAGCGCTGGAACAACTGGAGCGCGTGGCCGATGCCCGCCTCGGTAACGACAGCCCCGGCTTCGCCGCGGCCCGCGACGCCGTCAAGGCCATGCTGCATGTGATGCCGGCACCGCAGGTAGCCGGCGCGCCAGGCAGGGAGCCAGCGGATGGCGCTGCGGCGGCAACGGCTGGCGAGATTCCGGGGGGCGGTTATGGAACGCTGAGCGGGGCAGCGCTGGGGCAACCGGGCGTCATCGGCAATCGTACGCAGGCAGTGGCGCAACTGCGCGCAGTGGCGGACTTCTTCCGCCGCAGCGAGCCGCACAGCCCCGCCTCCTACTTTGCCGACAAAGCCGCAGCGGCGGCCGAGCAAGACCTGCACACCTGGCTGCGCTCCGTGGTGAAGGATCAGGCTTCGCTGGCGCACATTGAGGAACTGCTGGGCGTACCGCCAGCCGAATAACGACCGTTCCCGCGTGCGCGGGAACCCTTGCTTATTTCACGGTGTACTTGAACTGGCCCTGCTTGTTGGCGCTGACCTTGATCTTGCTGATCGCCGCGCCTTCCGCCATGCGGGCCAGTACCGATTCCGCAATCTCCGGCAGCAGCGTGCCGTTCAGAATGTTGTCCACGTTGCGGGCGCCGGAGTCCACTTCCGTGCAGCGCGCCAGCACCGCTTCCACCAGCGCTTCGTCGTAACTGAATTCCGCTTTGTGATTGACCGCGATGCGGCGTTCGATCTTGCCCAGTTTGAGCTTGATGATCTCCACCAGTACATCGTCGGGAATCGGATAGAACGGAATTACCTTCAACCGTCCCAGGAAAGCGGGCTTGAATTGCTTCATCAGCGCTGGGCGAATCAACTGCTCCAGCTCCTCCACCGACGGCAGTTCTTCCTGCGACTTGTTCAGGCAAGCCTGCATCATCGTGCCCGAAGCAACGTTGGAGGTGAGGATGATGATGGTGTTTTTAAAGTCGATCTCGCGCCCTTCCGCATCGTCCATCACACCTTTGTCGAAGACCTGGAAGAACAGCTCCATCACGTCAGGGTGAGCCTTCTCGACTTCGTCCAGCAGCACCACGCTGTATGGGTTGCGGCGCACGGCTTCGGTCAGCACACCACCTTCCCCATAGCCCACATAGCCCGGCGGCGAGCCTTTCAGGCCGGAGACGCTGTGCGCTTCCTGGTATTCGCTCATGTTGATGGTGATGAGTTTGCGCTCGCCGCCATACAAGGTATCGGCCAGCGCCAGCGCGGTTTCGGTCTTGCCGATGCCGGATGGGCCGACGAAGAGGAACACGCCTTTCGGCTTGTTCGGATCGTCCAGGTTGGTGCGCGAGGTGCGTACGCGCTGCGCCACCGCCTCAATCGCGTGCGGCTGGCCCAGAACGCGCTGTTCCAGGTTTTCTTTCAGGCGCAGCACGGTCTTGATTTCGTCCTTGACCATTTTGCCGAGCGGGATGCCGGTCCAGCCGGCGACGATTTCCGCCACCACGTGGCCATCCACCTGCACCGGCACCATCGGGGTTTCGCCTTGCAGAGCGCGCAGCTCGGCCACCATGGCCTGAATGTCGCGCGCCTCGCCGCCCCGACCTGCCGCCTGTCCATCCGCGACGGCATCCGGCTGCGCCAGCGAGGCGGCCGGCTGCGATGCGGCGGCGCGGGCGGCGATAATCTGCGCCGTCAACGCTTTCTCTTTCTCCCAGCGCTCGGACAACGCCTGGCGCTCGGCATCCGCCACCGCGCGCGACTCGCGCAATTCCTGCAGTCGCGCAGTCGGGGCGACGCCACCTTCGGCCTGCTCGCGCTCCAGCGCAGCCGCCTCGGCGTCGATGCGCTCGATCTGGCGCGCGAGCGACTCGATGCGGGCTGGCGTCGCGTTCTGCCCCAGCGCCACTTTGGCGCACGCCGTATCCAGCACACTGATCGCCTTGTCCGGCAACTGGCGACCCATGATGTAGCGGTGCGACAGCCGCACCGCCTCGGTGATCGCCTCGTCGTACACGCGCACGCCGAAGTGCTTCTCCATCAGCGGCGCCATGCCGCGCAACATGGCGCAGGCCAGTTCCTCGCTGGGCTCCTCCACTTTCACGACCTGGAAGCGGCGGGCCAAGGCGGCATCCTTTTCAAAATACTTCTTGTATTCGCCCCACGTGGTGGCGGCAATGGTGCGCAACTCGCCGCGCGCCAGAGCGGGCTTGAGCAGGTTGGCCGCGTCGTTCTGGCCTGCCTGGCCACCGGCGCCGATCATGGTATGCGCCTCGTCGATGAACAGGATGATGGCGTGCGGGCTTTTCTTCACTTCGTCGATGACGTTTTTCAGGCGGTTCTCAAACTCGCCCTTGACGCTGGCACCAGCCTGCAGCAAGCCCATATCCAGCGTGTGGATCTCCACACCTTTCAGCACGTCCGGCACGTCATTTTGCGCGATGCGCAGCGCCAGGCCTTCCACCACGGCGGTCTTGCCGACGCCGGCCTCGCCGGTCAGGATAGGGTTATTCTGGCGGCGGCGCATCAGGATATCGATGGCCTGGCGGATTTCGAGATCGCGTCCGATCACCGGATCGACCTTGCCGTCGCGGGCGCGCTGCGTCAGGTTGGTGGTGAACTGGTCCAGCGCAGGCGTCTTGCTGGCGGCACGGGCTTGCAACTCGCCGACCGGATCGCCGCCTTCATCAACGGCGGCGGACCGTGCCACCGGCGTTTCTTCCGAGCCGGCGGTGATCTTGTCCAGATTGTGCTTGATCTGTTCCAGGTCGAAGCGCGCAAACAGTCTGGAGCTGCGCGCCGCGAGCTGCGACAACTCACTATCGGTCAGCAGCGCTTGCAGCAAGTGGCCGCTGCGAATCTGCGCCAGCGTATCGTCCTGCAAATCCAGCGAGGCAATCAGCCAGGCGTTCTCAAACAGCTTGGGCAGACGTGCCGAGAACACCGGCGTGCGCGTATTGCCATTCTTGAAGCGCCCTACTTCCGCGCGCAGATCCGCTTCCAGCTGGCTGATGCTGATATCGCACTGGCGCGCAATCAGCGCCACGTCGCTCCTGGGCTGCTCCAGCAGCGCCAGAAACAGGTGCTCGATATCGACCTCGTACTGGCCCAGCGACACGCAAAGGCTGGCGGCGCGCGTGGCGGCGGCGCGGCTGGTGTCGTTCAGTTTTCCGATCAGCGTTTTCAGATTGATGCTCATGTTCTTATCCTTTTTATGATGTGTGTATCTCGTAGCAGACATCGCTGCGGTCGTGCCGCTGCGCCTCGGTGACCAGGAAACTGTCCCAGCCCAGGCGCCCTCCGCAGCAGTCCTCATCCAGTCGCGCGCCCTGTACGTCCTCGGCGCGCAGCACCAGCTGCACCTCATATTCCAGCGACACGCCGGTGAACATGGTCAGCATGTTCTCCAGCGCGCGCGCCGCTCTGCCGCCGGGCAGGAAGGATTCGTAGCCTTCCAGATCCAGCGGCCCTATCACCAGCCGCATGCGCAGGTCGCGCTGCCAGACCCGCGCGCCGGCCATGGCTCCCCCGCCCAGCACCGCGTTGGCCATGCCCAGCATGGTTTGCTGGCCCTCCGGCACGTCGTACCAGGCGCCGATGAACTGTTCGGCGCGCACCGGCTGGCAGAAATACTCCGACAGTACGCGCGCGATCTGCACCGCCGATGCCGGCCGCTGACTCATGGCGGTGGCAAAATACGCCATCGATTCGTCCAGCACGCCATCGCCGCCGTCCGACAAGCGCCGCCGCAGCGAGGGGTTGTGCATGCCGGCCAGCGATAGCAGCAGCGGCAGGAACTCATCCCGGCCGTGCAACTGATACTTCAACTCCAGCCGGTACTTGCGCCACGCTTCGTAGAACAGCGCCAGCGCGCGGTTGGAGAAGGTATCGAGGAAGGCGCGCGGCCCTTCGTCCTTCTGGTACAGCGTGTGCGCGGCAATGCGCTCCGTGTAGTGCGCCGGCAGCGTGCCGCTGCTGCCCAAAAAGCCCATGAAGGCCGGCGTGATGCGGATGTAGCGCAGCTGCGCCGTCTTCAGCGCTTCGCCAAGACTGCGCGCATCGGTGGCCATGTCGCGCGGTTCCGGTTGCAGCGTTTCCAGCTGGCTGGCCGGGAAGCTGAGCGAAGTCGAATTCTGAAAGCGCAGGAAGTTGGCCACCGCCCCCTCGTCCGGCACGCCATGCCGCTTGAGCCACAGCTCCAGCATGCGCACGGCCTGGAAGTATTCGAAACGCTGCGGCTGGGCGAACAGGCGTTCGATTACAGCAGGCTCAAATCGCCGCTTCGTGGCAAGCATCGCAGCAGTTCCTCTCCGTTTTTATTCGATTTGATGACCAGCTGCGTGAAGCTGTTGGCGTGCACGTACAAGCCGAGGAAGCGCTCGACGATCTGCGCAAAGGCGTGGATGCCACTGCCGACGAAGGCTTCCTCGTCCACCGTCAGCGTCACCTCGACGCCGCGCACCAGACAGGCAAACGGGTTCCCCGGCAGCCAGGTATTGGCCGCTTTGTGCGAGACGGCGACAATGCCGCCGATCTGCCGCTGCGAGGCCGGTGAACGCGGCAGGTCGTACAGCATAAGCATTTCGCGGAAGGCGTCGATGCCGCCGCCGGTCAGCGACAGGTGGTTCAGTGACAGGTGGGAAATCAGCCGCCAGTGCGCACCGCGCCCGCGTGCAAAGCGGTACGACGGCGTTGGCTTGCGCAGGAAGCTGATGGCGCGCACGCTCGATCCGCCTTCGAGAAACAGGTCGCCGCCGCGCATACCGTAGGTCAGCGAGGCCGGCAGGTCGCGGTTGGTGCAGGTCAGTTCCAGGCTCAGGGTATCGGTTTCCACCTCGGCCGGATCGAAGTCGATATCGACGATGGATATCTGCGTTTCGTAGCCGGGGCTTTTCTCGGCGATGTCCTCGTCGCGCCGGGCGACCCAGTAATGGCCATTCTTTTCCGGCGTCTGGCCGTGGCGCAGCGAATAGAAAGGACGGAATTCCTGCACCGACTCGCCCTGCGGCGTTTGCCGCACCAGCTTGACCGATTCGATCGCCTGCACCGCGTAGGCGAAGGCGCGGCGCGCGTCGGCCAGCACCGGATAGCTGGCGGTGGCATGGGTCAGCCGTATCGGCTCGCCGCGCTGGCGGAACAGGTTGACCACCGGCGTGCAGCCCAGCAGCACGTTGTTGGTGCTGAGCGTGGCCAGCATGCGCGCCAGGTCGGAATCGGTGCGCATGCCGGACAAGGCCAGATGCAGCGTGACCGACTTGCAGCCCACAGGTAGCGCACCGCTCATGGCGTGCAGGTCGATGTCGAAGAAGTTGAATTTTTCAGGGAAGCAGAAATACTCGGTCAGCAAGCGGTAGGCGGTATGCGAGCGCGCCGAAAAGTCGATCAGCGCTTCATCCTCGCCGAAGCCGACCGGCGACACCGGTATCTTGTGCAGCTGGCTCCAGCGGCCATTTCCGTCCGCTTCCACGTAGGCCGCCAGCGCGCGCGTGAACAGCGCATCGCGCAGCGCGGCGCAGAAGGACGGCTCGCCGTCGATGAACACGCGCAGCTTGCCGAGGCCCAGCTGCGCCAGCGTCACCTGCTCCGCCGTGCAGGACAGGGTCAGGCTGATGCTGGAGGTGGCTTGCGGCGGCGGGCGCACCGCCTCCGGCGCGGCGATGATGGGCGCGAAGCTGGCGCCGTCCAGCGCCAGCGGCGCCACCGTCACCGGATAGGCTGTACGGAAGGTGCAGGTGGCGCCGCGCACCGGGCGCGTGGCCAGCTGCGTGCCGCGCGCGATCTCGCTGGCGGTGGTCAGCTGAGCGGCCGCGCCGCTGAAGTCCATGCGCGCGATCGAGCACGATGGAAAGGGCCGCAGGTAGTGCGGATACAGGACTTCAAACAGCGCTTCGGTAAATTCGGGGTAATCGTCGTCGAGCCGCTTGGCGATGCGCGAATTCAGCAGCGCGAAGGATTCGATCATGCGTTCGATGTGCGGGTCTTCGCACACTTCGCCGCCGATCAGCAAGCGGCCGGCGATTTTAGGATAGCGTTCCGAGAATTCGCGCGAATAGCGGCGCAGGAATCCCAGTTCACGCTCGTAGTACGGCAGTAGTTGTTCCAATTTCTCAAACTCCCAGCGGCGTCGGGGTCAGGCGGCGCGCCTTGCTGATGGTGTAATGCAGGCTTGAGGGCTGCAGGACTGCGTCAAAATTGACAGGTTCATGGGCGCTGTGGAGGACCAGCAGCGCCGTGATGGCAAAGTTCAACCGGTTGACGGCGTCCGCCCGCAATTCCAGCGACGCCTGCACATTGCGCAGGCGCGGTTCGTGGCGGGCGATCGCCTTTTCAAGGCTGCGGCAGATGAAAGCGCGATCGTCTGCGCTCGACAGCGACAGGCCGGCAAAATCGTTCAGGCCATAGGTCGCGATCGACCGGCCGCATTCCGGAAAGCGTTTCAGGAGATCCTCCGGGATCACAGCCCGCGTATTCAGCAGCGCTTCGAGGTCGCGCGCCACCGAATCCTTCAAGTCCTCGATGGACAGGCGCGACACCGCGCCGCTGTTGCCGTTGCTGCCGTTGGATGGCCCGTCCATCAGACGGTCGAACAAACCCGGAGTAAATCCCTTCATTGCAAATTAAGCCGTCTTGTTAGCCGACAGATCCCAACCGCCGGAGGTGTTGCCGCCCGAGCCGCCACCCACTTTTTGCTGGGTGTACTTCCACTTGACCTTGGAGTATTTCAGCGCCACGTCTTCGGTCAGGATGTTGCCTTGTTCAACTGCTGGCGCCACGCTGGAGATCAGCACGTTTTCCAGTTCGATCTCGAAGTACTTCACGCGGTCGCCCTGGCCGTCGGCGCGCAGGAATTCCAGCTTGGCCTTCGGCAGGGTTTTGCCCGACGAGCAGTTTTGCAGCAGCAGAGGCGTGGACAGGTCGGCCAGCTTGCTCACCACAATGTCTTTGTGCTCGGTGCGTTCAGCGGTGTGGCCGCCGCCGGTCGACGCAGTGGCCGATTTCGGTTGCAGCACTTCCCAGTTGACCGATTTCACTTCGATCCAGTCTTTGTGGGTGGTGTCTGCCGATTCGCCTTTGATGCCGTCGATTTGCAGGTAGACGTCGATTGCCATTGGTATTCCTTTCAATGAAAAATAAAAAATAAAGCGTGTTGCTTAGGTTTTGGTCGATGCTGGAAGCTCCGCGACCAAACGGAGGGAAACGGATAGCTCGTCGAGCTGGAAATGCGGACGCAGGAAGGACACCGCGCGGTACACGCCCGGACGGCCCGGCACTTCCGACACCTGCACCGAGGCTTCGCGCAGCGGGAATTGCGCCTTCTGCTCCTGGCTGGCGTTATCGTCCAGCAGCACGTACTGGGTCAGCCAGCGGTTGAGGAAGTCCTCGACGTTGGATGCGGCGGCAAAGCTGCCGATTTTGTCGCGCATCATGGCCTTCATGTAGTGGGCGATGCGCGATACCGCGAAGATGTATTGCAGCTGGGCCGACAGCACGGCATTGGCGTTGGCGGCGTCGGTGTTGTACTTCTTGGCCTTCTGCGTGGACTGGGCGCCGAAGAAGGCGGCATAGTCGGTGTTCTTGCAGTGGACCAGCGAGATGAAACCGAGGTCGCTCAGTTCTTTCTCGCGGCGGTCGGTGATGGCGATTTCGGTCGGGCACTTGAGCGCCACTTCGCCTTCGTCGGTCTTGAAGGTGTGGGTCGGCAGGTCTTCCACCAGGCCGCCGCCTTCCACGCCGCGGATGGCCGCGCACCAGCCGTAGTCCTCGAAGGCCGCGGTCAGCTTGGTGCCGAAGGCGTAGGCGGCGTTGCACCACAGGTATTTCTGGTGATCGGTGCCGTCCACATCTTCCACGAAGTTGAAGCCTTCGACGGTGGCGCCGTCGGCCGGGTTGTATGGCAGGCGGCCGAGGAAGCGCGGCAGCGTCAGGCCGACGTAGCGCGAATCCTCGGATTCGCGGAACGATTTCCACTTGGCGTATTCCACCGTGTCGAACACTTTCGACAGGTCGCGCGGCTTGCCCAGTTCACTGTAGCTTTCCAGGCCAAACAGCTCGGGCGACGCGGCCGAGATGAACGGCGCGTGCGCGGCGGCAGCCACGTGCGACATCTGCTCGATGAAATACATATCTTCCGGCTGGCGGGTGATTTCGAAATCGCCGATCAGGGCGCCGAACGGCGCGCCGCCGAAGGTGCCGAATTCTTCTTCGTAGACCTTGCGGAACATGGTGCTCTGGTCGAATTCCAGCGCCGACTGGAAGTCCTTCACCAGTTCCTTCTTGGTGGCGTTGAGCATCTTGATCTTCAGATTCTGGCCGGTGGCGCTGTGCTTGACCAGATAATGCAAGCCGGTCCAGCTGCTTTCCAGCTTCTGGAATTCCGGCGCGTGCATCACCGCCGACAGCTGGGCCGAGATCAGGCGGTCCAGTTCCGCCACGCGGGCGTCGATGGTGGCGGCCAGGTTGTCGGAGACCACCACCGTGCCTTCCATCACCTGATTGACCAGTTCCGAAATCAAATCCTTGGCGCGGGCGTGCTCGACGCTGGACTTGGCGACCTTGCTCTGCTCGACGATCTGGTCCAGCAGCGCCACTTCATTGGCGACCGGCGCACCGCCGGGAGTCAGTTGTGCGGACATGATCAGTCCTCCTTCTTGTCGGCGGTTTGCTGGCCCAGCACGGCCAGCTTCTCGGTGCTGTGCAGGACGTCGTTGAGGATGTCTTCCAGCTTGTCGTTGCCGGCCAGCTTGTTGCGCAGGTCGGCCAGCTTGGTGCGCGCTTCCAGCAGCTTGCGCAGCGGCTCGACCTGCTGCACCACCGCTTCCGGGCGGAAGTCGGCCATCGACTTGAATTTGAGGTCGACCGCGAACTCGCCGCCGTCCTCGCCCAGCTCGTTCTTGACGCGGAAATTGGCGCGCGGCTCCACGCCTTTCAGCACCTCGTCGAAATTGTCGCGGTCCAGATTGACGAACTTGCGCTCCTTGAGGCGCTTTTGCTCGACTTCCGAATTGCCGCCGAAATCACCCACCACGCCCATCACGAACGGCAATTCCTTGTTCTCGATGGCGTCGCCGATTTCGACGTCGTAGGTCATTTGCACCCGTGGCGGGCGGATTTTCTGCAGTTTTTTCTGCACGCTGCTGCTCTTGGACATGGCTTTCCCCTCTTCGTTTATTTCAGGGCGCCGAACGGATCGGCGCTGGAATCTTCTTGCTTGGCCTTGGCCGACTTCTTGGCGCCGGCCTTGCCGCGCGCCGGCGTGGCGGCTTGCTGCACCGGCGCCGGGGCCGGCGGCACCAGCACGGTTTCGCCCAGGCTCTCGCGCAGCAACTTGGCCAGGTCCTGCGACTCGGTGCGGATCGAGCCGGACAGATTGTTCTGGCGGCTCAGGTCGGCCAGCGAGCGGGTCGACAGGCGCAGGCCGCTGATGGCGATGATGCTGTTGGCCAGCGTGTCGTTGGGGTCGCGCACCAGCACTTCCTGGGCGTTGACGATGGCGTCGCCGTACTGGCCGGCTTCGTAGCGGGTCTGGGCAATGCTCAGCCACGGCGACTTATCGGACGGATACGCTTCCGCCGCTTGCTGCCACAGCTTGACGGCTTGTTCCTTCTGGCCGGTGCTGGACGCGGTGCCGGCCTGCGCCAGCATGGATTGGAGACTGGGCTTGGCGGCCACCGGTGGCGCCACTGGGGCGGTGGTACAGGCGCTCAGCGCCACCACCGAGACGATGGCTCCGGCCAGTTGCGCGGCCCGAGCAAAGGACAGTACGGTTGTCATGCTTACCTCAATTTCGATATCAAAAAAGAATACTTAAAAAACAATTTCTGCAACTGGGCGCCACGTTATCAGAAATTTATTATTGACCGCGTTCAATTGAACTCAACCGTGCGCACCCTTTAAAAAAAGAAATGTTATTGTTCTGCTACTTTCAAAAAAGGCATAGCAAATGAGCAGCAAAATTCTCTGGGGCGAGGGTCTGTTCCTCCGTCCGCAGCACTTCCAACAGCAGGACCGCTACCATGAGCAGCGCCTGCATCAGAGCGTGCTGGCGCTACACCCTTATGCCTGGGGTGTGAACCAGTTGCAGGTCGACCGCGACGCGTTGGCCAACCACAGCCTGCGCGTGCTGGAGCTGTCGCTGCGCTTCCAGGATGGCGAGTTTTATGACGCGCCCGGCGTGGACGATCTGCCGGATGCGGTCGACCTGAGCCAGTTGCCGCAGTCGCAGCAAACCGTCACCTACTATGCGGCGCTGCCGGCCTTCAAGCCGTTCGGCGGCAATTTCGGCGATGCCGCCAATAGCAGCGCGGTGCGCTACCTGCAGCACAACCAGGACACGCCGGACCTGTACACGCACGCGGCGCCGGCCCAGCTGAGCTACCTGAAAAAGACCCTGCGGCTGGTGGCGGAATTCGAACCGCGCGATTCCTATACACACTTCCCGCTGCTGCGTCTGCGCCGCGCGGCCACCGGCGGCTTCGAGCTCGATGCTTCCTTCGTGCCGCCCAGCCTGTCAGTGCGCAGCGCGCCGCTGCTGTTCCTGCAACTGCGCCGCCTGCTGGACGCGCTGCAAGCCAAGGTCAGCGCCCTGTACGGCCACCATCGCGAGCCAAGCAAGCATGTGATCGAATTCCGCTCGGGCGATATGTCCTCGTTCTGGCTGCTGCACACGGCCAGTTCCGCCTTCGCCTCGCTGACGCACTATTTCCAGCACCCGGCGCTGCACCCGGAACGGCTGTACGAACAGCTGCTGGGCCTGGCGGGCGCGCTGATGACCTTCTCCAAAAGCTGGACCCTGGCCGACCTGCCGCCCTACTCGCACAGCGATCCCGGCCCCGGCTTCGCCACCCTGCACCAGATCATCCGCGAGTTGCTGGACACCGTGATCTCGTCGCGCTACTTCGCCATTGCGCTGCGCGAGGTCAAGCCGTCCTACCACCACGGCATGCTGGACTCGGGCAAGATCGACGACAAAACCACCTTCTATATCGCGGTCTCGGCGGCCATGCCGGCCAGCGAGCTGGTGGAAGTGGTGCCGCTGCGCTTCAAGGTCGGCGCGCCGGACGACGTCGACAAATTCGTGCTGTCGGCCATGCCTGGTGTGCGCCTGCAGCACGCGCCGCAGGTGCCGGCCGCCGTGCCGGTGCGGCCGGACGCGCTGTACTTCTCCATCGAGGCCAAAGGCCAGATGTATGAGCGCATGCTGCAAGCGCAATCGATCTCCATCTACGTTCCCGGCGGCATACACGACCTGCAACTGGAGCTGGTCGCCGTCACATCCTGAGGTGTCGCATCATGAATACCGTTACCGCTCCATCCCTGATCGGCGCCGCGCCGGCGCCGGCGGCCGTCCACGCGCCGCAAACCCTGCTGGACCTGATGTACGACGGCTTCTACGCCCTGTTCATGCTCAAGAACGGCAACGGCCCGCAGGAAAACGCCGAGTTCGCGCACAAGATGACGCAATTCCTTGACGATTTCGGCCGCGCCGCCCGCAAGCATGGCGCCTCGCCGGACGATATCGACGCCGCCAAATACGCGTTTTGCGCGGCGGTGGACGAAATCATCCTGCGCTCGCCCTTCGCCATCCGCGACACCTGGGAACGCCGCCCGTTGCAACTGGCGTTGTTTGGCGAACAGCTGGCCGGCGAGAACTTCTTCCACCGGCTGGAAGCGCTGCGCGCGCGCGGCAGCGCCCATTTGCAGGCGCTGGAGGTGTTCCATATGTGTCTGCTGCTGGGTTTCCAGGGCCGCTACATCCTCGAAGGTTCGGAAAAGCTGAACTACCTGACCGCGCGTCTGGGCGATGAAATCGCCCATATGAAAGGCAAGCGCGGCGGTTTTGCGCCGCACGCGGAACGGCCGGACCAGGTGGTCCACAAGCTGCGCAGCGACCTGCCGCTGTGGGTGCTGTGCTCCGTGTTCGGGCTGGTGTGCGTGCTGGGCTACATAGGCTTGCGCACCTCGCTGGACCGCAACACCGAACAGCAGGTGGCGGCCTATAACGATGTGGTTAAATTGGCGCCGCGCCAGGCCAACCTGACCATCACCCTGCCGTAATGGATATCGCCTCGCTGATCCCCTCGGCATTGGGGCTGTTCGGCACCGGCCTGAGCCAGCATGCGCGCCTGCTGACGCTGGCCAGCGCGCAGGACTCGTCGCTGCCGGAAGCGCTGGTGCCCGAACGTTTTTCCGGGCGCGAAGGCGTCAACGAGCTGTATGCGTTTGAAGTCGATGCGCTCAGCACCTCCACCGATCTGGACCTGAACCAGTTCATCGGCGAAGAGCTGACCGTCACCCTCTTGCAGGCCGACGGCAGCCGCCGCGCCTGGCACGGCATCTGCACCGAGGCCGCCTGGCTGGGCGCGGACGGCGGCACGGCGCGCTATCGCCTGCTGCTGGAACCGGCACTGGCGCTGCTGCGGCTGCGGCGCGACAGCTACATCTTCCAGGACAAGAACGCGCAGGACATCGTCACCGAGCTGCTGGCCGATTATCCGCAGTTGCGCTTTGAATTCGACGTCACGCAAACGCTGGAACCGCGCGCCATTTGCACCCAGTACCGCGAAAGCGACCTGGAATTCCTGCAACGCCTGCTGGCCTCCGAAGGCCTGAACTGGCGCTTCGAGCACGACCAGCCGGACGCGGAATCCACCGATGGCCAGGCCAGGCACAAGCTGGTCATCTTCGACAGCAAGGCCAAAACGCCCGAGATGCCGGGCGGTGCCGAAATCCGCTTCCACGGCGTGCGCGCCACCGACAGCGCCGACGCCATCGACCAGTTTGCCGCACGCCGGCAAGTGCAGGCCAACGCGGTCAGCATCAGCAGTTGGGACCCGGCACAATTGCTGGCGCCTGGCGCGGAGCAGCTATCCTCGCTGGATGCCGGCGAATTGCCGGCGCTGGCCGTCTACGACGGCGGCGGCGAACGGATCGCCAGCGCCAACGGCCAGCCCGAACAAATCAGCCAACTGATGCTGCAGGCGCTGGAGCTGGACAACAAGGTATTTGAGGGCGAAGGCGCGGTGCGCCAGCTGGCCGCCGGTCATGCGTTTACACTGACCCAGCACGAGCGCTACGCCGACGACAACCGCTTCACCGTGCTGTGGGTGCGGCACGAGGCGCGCAACAACGTGCCTTCGCAAGTGAAGAAAATCGGCGATCTGATCGAGGCCGGCACCTACCGCAACAGCTTTGGCTGTGTGCGCGAGGCGGCGGCCATCGTGCCGCGCGCGATTGCCGCGCCGCAGGCGGCGACCGCGCTGGGACCGCAGACCGCCATCGTGGTCGGCACGGCCGGAGCGGTGGCGACCACCACCCGCGATCATCAGATACGCATACAGTTCGCCTGGCAGCGCGGCCAGGGCGCCAATCCCGGCGGCATCGCCCACGACACCGACGCCAAGGGCAGCGCGCCCGGCGACGACAGCAGCGGCACCTGGGTACGCGTGGCCGAGGCGCTGGCCGGTCCCAACTGGGGCTCCCAATTCGTCCCGCGCATCGGCACCGAGGTGCTGGTCGATTTCATCGACAACGATATGGACCGGCCGCTGGTGGTGGCGCAGCTCTACACGGGGTCCGACCAGCCGCCATATGCGGCCGGCGTGGACGCGGGCGCCAATCACGGCGGCACGCTGTCCGGCATCCACAGCCACAACTTCGACGGCGGCGGCTATAACCAGTGGCAGCTGGACGATACTCCCGGGCAGGTGCGCACGCGGCTGGCCACCAGCAGCGCCGCCAGCCAGCTCAACCTCGGCTATCTGATCGCCCAGCCGGCTGGCTCGGCCCAGCGCGGCGCGTATCGCGGTTCCGGCTTTGAACTGCGCACCGACGCCTGGGCAGTGGTGCGCGGCGCCGAGGGCGTGCTGCTGACCACCAGCGCGCGCGGCGCGCAAGGTGCCGGCGTCACCTCGACCCAGATGGATGCGGCCGAAGCGGTGCGCGCGCTGCAAGCGGCGCAGGAACTGGGCAAGGCGCTGGGCGACGTCGCCAGCAAGCAGAATGCCCTGCTCAGCGCGGACGCGGCCAAGGCGCAGCAACAGCTGCTGTCGCGTATCGATCCCAAGGACAAAGGCAAGCACGATGGCGCCGTCAACGGTCAGGAAGCCAGCAAGGCGCAAAGCGGCGCCCGCGCGCTGGACTCGGCACAGCCGGTGGAGAAATTCGCCGAACCGCTGGTGCTGATGGATGCGCCGTCCAGCATCAACTGGGCCACCCCGGCATCGACCGTGCTGTTCGCCGGCGAACAGCTGCACTGGACCTCGCAGGGCGACCTGCACATGACGGCGGCGCACACCCTGTCCTCGGTGGCGGCCAACGCGGCCGGCTACTTCAGCCAGAACGGCGGCCTGCAAGCCATCGCCGCCAACGGTCCGGTATCGCTACAAGCGCATACCGACCAGCTGGAAATCCTGGCGGACAAAGAGGTCAAGATCATCTCGGTCAACGACAGTATCGAAATCAAGGCCAATCAGAAAATCGTGCTGCAAGCCGGCCAGTCATCCATCACGCTCGAAGGCGGCGACATCACCTTCGCCTGTCCGGGCAATTTCACGGTCAAGGGTGGGCAGCATGTGTTTGATGGCGGCGCCAGCGCGGCGGCAGTACTACCTCAACTGCCAGAAGGCGAACTGCCTCCGGATACCCTGTACCTGGATCACCGCTATCACGACGACCAGCCTCTGGCGGGCGCCGATTACGTGGTCAAGCTGGCCGACGGCACCGAACGCAAAGGCAAGCTTGATGGTCAAGGCCGCGCGGTCATTCATAACGTGAAGGCAGGCGTGGCCAAAGTCAGCTACGGTCCGATGCCCGGCGCCTTCGAGCGCGTCGATAAAACACCGATGCCAAACTACGCTGCCCTGCCTTCCGACGCCAAGATCGACGGCCTGTTCGATAAGTATTTCAAGTCAGATGAGAGTCAGGACAATGCAAGTAGCGCCGCCTGACAAGGGAAAAGCGACATGAGCAATACACAGAATCCTCCTGCGGGCTGGACACTAAGTCATTTCAAGGCAGTCTGCGCCGACGTTGGAAGCTGGACTTGGGGGACAGTCCAGGGCGCGTTCAACGAGAAGGCCAGCATTACTCAAATCATTGTGGATGCGGTCATCGGTATGATTCCCCTTGTTGGAGATGCAACGGCCGTGCGGGATCTGATCGCTGTCGTTATCGGCCTGGCAGATGACGAAGAAAAACGCAAATCGACTTGGCAATGGGTGTTGTTGGTCGTGCTGCTGTTTGCCCTCATCCCTGTCATTGGCGGCGTTGTCAAAGGGGTGGGCCGCATTATCGTCAAGGTCGCCCAAGAAGCGGCACACCTGGCCGGTGCTGCCAAGGCGGCGCACCTGCTCGCAGGCGCAAAGGAAGTCATCGAGTTCCTCAACCGGATAGGCGTAAAAAATGCGGAGAAATGGCTGCTGTCGCTTCACGTCAACGATCACCTGGCAGCCTTGACTGAGAAGTTCACCCATCTGATGGTGACACTGGACAAGATACTCGAAAAGGCACGGACCAAGGTCGCCAGCCTGGTTCCGAGCTTGGCCAAACGCATAGATTCGCTGCGCACGGACTTTGCCAAAGTGCGGGAAAAAGGCAAGGAAATGATCCCGCTCGCTGTGAAAGAGCTGGATCAAAAACTGCGGGAAATTCAAACCTACATCCGGTCTGGTGGAGAGACAACCAGCCGACTTGCGCTCCACGAGGTGGCGACCGGCGAGCGGGTTGTGACCCGCGCAGATGAGCGGCGGCTGGTAGAAGAAGGCGTGCTACCCGTCAGGAATTCGCGCGGAGGTTTTAGTCAAAATCCCGCGTCTCCCGCGAAGCTAGCGAAAATTTCAAAATATTACAAACATGAGCCAGGATATCCTGATCTGATGTACGCGGTAGATAAAGAAACCCAACAATACAATAGCGTCGCGGCATTTTCTGGGAAAATGGTAAATCGCCAATTAAAGGATGGTGAACAGATCTTCCGCTTCTTTGGTCCACCGCGCGCTACACATGGCGTTCCAGTCGAGGAAGCGTGGGCAGGAGGCGCATGGTGGGGAGTGGGAGCACCACCCAAAACCGCCAAAGAGTGGCGGGAGATGGCAGCAGTGCTCGATAGCTTCAATGGTGATGGCTTTTTTGTGACCTCGAAAATAGTTGGAAGCAAAGGCCCTAAGGCAGTGGTCGGCACAGTTTCGGAACAATTCGGATCAAAAATTCCCGGGCAATATCTGCCCGGTGGCGCCACACAAGCCTTCTTCTTTTTGGACAAAGACATCAAGGAACTATTGAACAAAGTCGGCCACGATTTCATCAACGGTACAAGACCCGCTAAGCTCGTCGATCCCGCGACAGGTCTCGAATTTACCTTCCACAAAACGGCGTGGACGGATGCCAACGGCATCTGGGGCTATGTGCAAGGGCCTGGCGCGACAGCAGTGCAAACTGCACGAGTAGGGAGCCGCGAACAGGCAACCAAAAAAAACAAGGAAGTCGTCATTCACCCATGAAACAATCAAGCATAAACAATGTCGTAAAGCTGCCATCTGAACTGGAGCGGCAGCAAATTTTCTACTGGCTGAAGAAGCTCAGCTCACTCACCGCTTGGCGGCGTATTTTTGAGTACTACCAAGCTTGGGCAGATGTAACGGAAAAGAGCGTTCGTCAAGCCGATAATAACGGTGTAGGTGATGACACCTCTTTACCCTTAGCCGAATATGCACTTATCCTGAAGTGTCTGGCTCACTGCGAAGAAGGAGTCACCCGTTTGTCAAAAGGCGACAAGCGCATCTTTAAGTTCGATTCGCACGGCGAGTTTGTCATGGCGATGCGAATGCTGACCCATTGGTCCCAGATGCTCCAACGCATCCAGCTGGGCGAAAATGGTATCAAAAAAGGCACTCCCGGCTGGGTGGATTTTTGTGAAGCGCTCACTGCACTTGCTGAAGCATGGGGCGAGTGTGGCCCGCAAATTCTCGAAGCACGTTACCTTGAAGATCCTGCTCCCACGTTGTATGGACAGTGGCTTCAAAGCGAACTTGCCAAAACCCCGTTTCCTGCACAGCTTGCGCCCGTTCCTGACCCGCTTGACAACGTCTTTGTCCGCACCGGCGAACACCTGCCATGCTCGGGCATCTGGGAACCTGTCAAGATGCCCAAACCTTCTATACTCAACTTACTTACGCGGCCTCCGAAACCGCAACCACCTTTCGCTATCCAAGGCTGCATGAATTATCTACACGCCGGATCGAATGCGCCAATGATGACGGTGGAAACTACGGATGACAATATAGATTTGGACACGACTTGGCGCTTATTGTGGCGGGATGACCGCTATAGCGACGGTACGATCCCGGAAGAAGAAGCTCACTATGTCTTCACCAAACCGGACAAAGCCCACTCCCCCGCCCCACCTATCTGGGTTCCCACCGCGACTATCTGGGCAGAAAGTGGGAGACCGGCTCCAGTTGCCGGAAAGTGGTTGGCTGAGACGGACCTTCGTGCAAGTATCATGCTTGAAAAAGGCGAAATACTCCCCCTGCATCAAGGCCAAATAGTCCGTTGGGTGTTGGCTGGAGCATGAGTCAATCTGCCATCTTGCTGCCCTCTGATGTCGAGCGGCAGCAGATTTTTTATTTTCTTCAAGGACTCAGCTCGGTCACGGCGTGGCGCCGCATCTTCGAGTATTACAAGGCATGGGCGGAGTGTGTTGAACACAGTGTGCGCGAAGCAGACCGATTAGGCTGGGCAGATCGAACCGGGCTTCGAGAATCCGAATATGTAGCCGTCATGAAAGGATTGGCACATTGCGAAGAAGGGGTCTTACGACTCGCCAAGGGCGACAAACGGGTATTCAAATTTGACGCGAATGGCGAATTTGCAATGGCAAGGCGCGTACTATTTCATTGGGCGCAAATGATCACACGCGTTGCAGAGGGCGAGAACGTCATCGACGAACAACATACGCCGCTCTGGCTGGAATTTACGCAGGAGCTCACCGCCGTATGCCAAGCTTGGCAAGAATGTGCCGATCAAATACTCGAACCTAGATATCTCGGTGAACCGGCACTGACCCACTATGGCCCCTGGCTTCAACAAGAATTAAAAACGATGGTTTTTCCCTTGGGACTAGACAGCGTTCCCGACCCCGTTGACAACCAGTTTATCCGCACCAATGATTACGTACCCTGCTCTGGCATTTGGGAACCGGTTGAGGCTCCGCCCCTGGCCAAGTCGTTTCTAAGTAGTTTATTCACGTGCCCGGATGAGCCCCGAGCGCCGTTCAACATTGTCGGCACAATGAATTATCTGCATGGTGGGTCCAAAGCGCCGAAGGTTACTGTGGAGACCAGCGACAATAGTGAAGATATGGATACCATATGGCGCTTATTGTGGCGCGACGACCGTTATACCAACAAATCCCAGCCCGAGCATGAGGCAGAGTATCGCTTCAACTATCCAAAGCAGGCTGCTGTATCTCCCCGAGCCATTTCATCTTCTGAGGAAGTTATTTGGGGCGAAAGCGGCTCAGTAGCGTCAGTCAGCGACAGGTGGCTGGTCAAATCTGACATAAAAGCCAGCGTTGTGCTAGTCAAGGGGGAAAAGCTACCATTACATAAAGGCCGCGAAGTACGATGGGTACTTGCCGAAACAATTTGAAGAAAGTTGGCCATGATTTCTGGACTGCCACGAAGACAGTAGACATTCCTGATCTATGGTTGGACCGCCACTAATACCGCAGGAAATTTTTCTGCTTGAGCGCTATTCATCCGTTGAATACTTTGGGCAGCTACGTGACATTTGGGCAGAAATGATCGCGCACGTCGAGCGATGCCTGGATCATTTCATGCAGAATCTACCGCTGGACTACCGCAATCGTCCTTTGCCCGAACAGCCCGACGCGGTATGGGGGGAACGCGTCCTGCCAAACTTCAGAGATACGCTTCAATCGCTTAACGACGGCTACATTGCGCTAACGGCTGGTGACGTCACAGGACTGGAATACTGCCATGGTCCATTAAACGACTTCAAAGGCCAGGCTGACTTCTCTGTCAGCTGGATGAGCCGACAAGACCAGGATATTTATGGCGCGCTGCTGAATAAAGCCGTCATCATGGCTGGCAACATACAGTTCACCTCAGGAGCGTACTGGAATCCTTTGACGTTGAGTAGTCGATACAATCCAGACTCCCGCGGTCCTCTCGATGCGCCGGTCTCTTGGCCTGGATATCGGCCAGTGGCCAATACGTCTGTCGCTTCCGGGGACCGGCTTCCTGTTTCGGGCATCTATCTCCCAGATGTGGACAATAGTTGCGCCGAGTTTCTTAGTACGGAGTACGAAATTGCGCCACCTTGCCGAGTGCACGTAGGAGACAAAGATTTGCTGGATCCCGATACCGGTGTTAAATATGGTCAGCAGGCACTCAATGAAGAGCGCCCGTGCGTATGGCACCTGATTGAGAAAATACCGGATGGCGAAGGGCGTCCTGTACCAAGCTTGTTAAGTGAAATAAAAGTAAGAGCTGAAGCAGGTGCTCCTTGCCCACAATCGGGCTTTTACTTCACCCCTGCAAAATCCGATTCACGACGCTATTTTTCTAGAGGAGAATTGATGCCACAAGTAGGTAGCGACTACGGAGCAACCATCTGGCAATGGGATCAGAAACAGGAAGCATGAGTCGCCTCGCCCTCAATTCGCGAGCGCCGGCAAAAATGATCAAATGACTATGCAGAACGCGCCGTTTCAACTGACCACCACGCAAAAAGAACAGGTGAGCCTGCTGTACCATTTCGCGTCGCTGGAATATCTGAAGGGATTGCAGCAACGCCTGCATGCGCTACTGGCGTCCATCGATCCCACATTGGACTTGGCCAAGCTGCAAAACCGGGACGAATTGCTCGCCGATCCGCGCTGGGGCACGCGCAACACCGCCGATAACTGGGGCAACAATGGCTGGCCCTTCCTGGCCGACTTTGAATTGTCCGTCGCCACCGATATTGCCAAGCGGGCCTTTGAAAACTACTCAGTGACCGGTGCCAATCAATGCGTACGCGGCCTGGAGGAATTGTCGCTGGACTGGATGACCCCGGACGAGGAGGATGACTTCCGGACGCGCCTTGAGCAAATCTCGGTATACGCGGGCAACATCGACAGCACCATGTATCAACACGAGGCCAGCGGTCGCTGGGACGACTTCACCCTCACCGTCACCTTGCAGGAAATGCCCGAGGTGCTGCAATCGGCACCGGCGTTGCGCTTGCGCCCCGACGTCATCGGCAACACCGGCCAGACGCCGGTGCGTACCGGTGTCTACCTGCCGCTGGACGATCCGCACAGCGCACCGCAGTTCTGCTGGGCCGGATCACCAGCCGGCAGACTATTGGAGTGCAACACATTCAACGACCTCGGGTTGGCGGCACTGGCGGCGCTCGGGCGCCGCCAGTTGTGGCGGGACGCGCAGGCGATACAAGCGTTCGCCCAGTCCCATGCCAAGGATCCGCGCCTGGCACAGGACCCTTTTCTAGCCGACAGCCTACCCGAGCCAGAGCTGACGCCCAGCCTGGTGGGACGCCATGCCTTCACAACTCGGCCTTGCAGCTGGATTTACGTGGAGCAGCTGCATGGCGAGCCGATGGACTGGCAGGACAGCGGCGAGACGGCAACGCCGGCCGGCGGCCCACGCGTGGAAGCGGCGCACCTTGCCCGCAAGCGGGCTACTACTTCACACCGGCCAAGTCTGATTCACGGCGCCATTTCCTGGTCGGTGAAACCATGCCGCAAGTCGGCGGCCAATACGGCTACACCATCTGGCAATGGGATAGCAACCAAGAAAACACCAAATAGTTAAACGACAATGGAGACTGCGCCGCCTAAAACAAGGCAGCCGCCACCAAGGCCAACGAGGACCGCAAGAGCGCGGAGACAACCTGGAACGCGGAGCGCGACAAGAACGAGCCGGACGGCGTGCGGCTGTTCCGGGGTTCGCTGATGAAATGCGCATGCGTCTCTCAGCTGTTCGACCCTTGGTTCATGGATACCAATAACAAGGACGACATCGCGCATGTGCCGAACATCACGCTCACCATTTGCACATCACGGTCTACGACCCAAAAATATTATGAAAAGAACCTCTCTTCCTTTGCATTTCTCCGCCGTGGCGCTGTGCGCTTTAACTTTCTCCGGCCTCGCATGCGCCCAGAAGCCGGCACCGGCACTCCGGACCTTGAACGTCCAGGGCGAAGTCTACGCTAGCGCCTGCACCCCGCAAAACAAGAGCGCGCTGCAAGCGAAACTGACCGGGGATGTCTGGCCGCTGGTCGAAACGCTGCTGTGTGAAAAGAAGTCGCCCAGCAGTGTCGCCTATGTTTCCAGCCACATCGGCAAGACTGTCAAGTATGAGACCACCTCGACGGGCAGTCCGGACCGCGCAAAAAAAATCGCGGTCAACGCCGAACTGATCGATTCGCTATTGAGCGAAGGTGAGGCATGGGGTGCTGATGCGACCGTCGAAAAGAAGCAAATCGTCATCAAGTTCATGCCCAACGAGGCGTGTGTGCGCACCAGTACCGTTCAACTTGTCAAGAAGACCTGGACAATCACCGAACTCAGCGAGGCTTGCGACTAGTATCGCATAGGGCAAACAAGGTTCTGCGCTGTACCAACCTCAACGCGCCGAAGGCTGAAGGCGTGGAAGACGAGATGTGCGAAAGCCGAGTGTTGAAAGCCATCCCCGCAAAGGGTGACAAATAAAGAGTCCCAGATGTGGATAATAGTTGCGCCAAGTTTCTCAGTACGGAATACGAAATTGTGCGACCGTGCGAGTGCACTTAAGAGACAAAGATTTGCTGGATCCCGATACTGGTGTTAAATAAGGTCAGCAGGCACTCAACGAAGAGCGTCTGTGTGTATGGAATCTCGTTGAAAAAATACCAGAGGCGAAGCGCATCCTATACCAAGCTTGCCAAGTGAAGTAAAAGTCAGCGCTGCCGCCGGTTCTTACGAAAGTCACGATGAACCCAATCACTGATTTGTCGCCCTGGCGCCAGCGCCAGGGCGCGATGCTGTACCGCTATGCCTCGCTCGATTACATGAAGGCACTGGACGACATACTCTCGCGGGTTATCGAGGGGCGCACTACTCTGTCGATTGAGCAGTCTTGGGCGCAATCCTACGCTGAAGTGATGACGTCGCAACAGCGCCTGCATAACGATCCGCGGCTATGGGAACGCAATATGCGCGAGATACTGACCGAGATGCGCCAGCTGCTGCGCGAGGATATAAACGCCCGCAGCCATGGCCGCTATCGGGCCGGCAGCCTCGGTCACCTCTTCAAGCAGGTCGCGCATGCCGATATCTACGAAGGGTATCGCATGAGCGACGAGTATCACGTCTGCGAACATTTTGTCAGCAAATACAGCGATCCAATCGAGAGCATCCTGGTGGAACACCTGCGACAACAACCGCCGGAGGATCGCTGGTTCACACGCCATCTCGCACAGCATCTATTGGACCAGCCAGACTTGCCGCAACTCCGCGTGCGAACCGACATCAGCGCCCGCAGCGGCAAGTCTCCGCCGCGCGCCGGCGTGTATATCCGGCAGGACGATCCCAACGCCGCGCCGCAGTTTGCCTGGCCCGAGAAAGATCGCGGGCAATTGATAGATAGCGGTATATTTGGCGATGTCAGTGTCGCTGCGCGACCCCGCGATTGGTATTATGTAGAGCTTGAACATAAGGACGGCATATGATCAAGCTCGCACCCGCCCTGTTCTTTTTGCTGGCCAGCCTGGCTGCGGCGGCAGATCAGGCGCAACAGGCGAAGCAGCTGCTGGAGCGTTTTCGCAGGGAGCACGATGTCGCGGCGTTGAACCAAGCCATTGAGCTGGCCGCGCGCTTGCCAAAGCCGCAGGCTGGGGAGCGGCGCGCGCTGTGGCGTGCCATTGCCAGCGCGATCGATAATGAACTTGATGCCAAGGATGGCGCTGGCGATTTGCCGCAGTTGAACCTGGCGCCGCCGCCGGAAACCGGGCTGCCGGCCGGCGTGGCGCCGGATAGCGTCAAGGATCCGGCTCTGCGTCTGACCTACGAACGGGGACTTGAGGAAAACAAGTCGAAGAGCCAACGCGCGCGTTACCAGCATGCTCTACACTTGGCGGCGGAGCGCACAAAGGAATTAATGTCCGCAAGCGGACAGCATTAGCGTTCATTTTCGTACAGTTTGGGCCGGAAAACGGCGTGGCACGGGAGTTGCACTGGGCACTGCATTCACACTGCGGAGGTACAACATGGCGGATCTCACACTGGGCGCGCGCGACAAGGAACAAAGCATCGCGGTCGACATCAACGCAAGCGGCCAGATGGCCGGCATCATTGAGGAAGACGATGGCCATCAGCGCGCCATCCTGTTCGACAAGCGGCCAATCGAGCTGGGTACGCTGGGCGGCAGCGAAGGCTTCACCAAGGATATCAACGCCCGTGGCGATGTGGTCGGCACGGCGCAGAATGGTGGCGGCTACTGGCGCGCTTTCGTCGTGCCTCACGGCGGCGCCATGCGCGACCTCGGCACGCTCGGCGGCAACAGCAGCTACGGCGCCGCCGTTAACGACCACGGCCAGATCGCCGGCTTTGCCGACACCAGCGACGGCTATTACCGTGCCTTCCTCAGCGACGGCGCACACGCGCCGGTGGACCTCGGCACGCTGGGTGGCAAGATCAGCTACGCGGCCGGCATCAACAACCATGGCGACGTGGTCGGCACCGCCGCCCTGCCCGACGGCTACCGCCATGCCTTCCTCTACCAGAATGGCGGCATGCGGGACATCGGCACGCTGGGCGGCCGCTCCAGCGCCGCCAGCGCCATCAACGACAAGGGCATGGTGGTGGGCGCGTCGGAAACGCCGGAGCGGCGCTGGCATGCCTTCGTCTGGAATCAGGGCAAGATGACCGACCTAGGCGCGCTGATCGGCTATGGCGATAGCTTCGCCACCGCCGTCAACGAGGCTGGCCATGTGGTGGGCAGCATCCGCGTCGGCGACGAGCGGCGCTCTTTTGTGTATCGCGATGGGAAAATGACGGTGCATCCGGGCGGCTATGGCTTGTACCTGGTCAACGCCATCAATAATCAGGAACTGGTGATTGGCGCGAAATACGCCGGCAAGAAATTCACGGCATCCACCATGAAATCCAGCCAGCCGGCGGTGGAAACCCATGGCGGCCAGGATTTGCTGACCGCCGCCGCGCTGGTGGTCACCACCGCTGTCGGCGTCATGCTGTACAAGCGCCGCTACCGCGGCATCGCCCTGCCGCCCAGTCCCGTGTAGCCTTTTTGTGCGACAGACAGGCGCTCCCGCCCGTGAGATAGTGCCGTCCTCACAACTTTCACAAACGGGAGCTCCTGATGACCACCGCCCTGCGCCACATCGCCTGCGCCGCCGCCCTGCTGGCCGCCACCGCCGCCAACGCCACCACCTACAACTTCAGCTACACGTTCGGCGCCGGCAGCGTGCTGACCGGCAGTTTCGACGGCACTGCCTCGGGCAACCTGATTACCGGCCTGTCCAACATCAGCGTGTTCCGCGATGGCGTCGAGTTCGGCAGCGGCAACTTGTACAACTTCGGCTGGACCGATAGCTACACCATGGCGAGCGGCGCCGCCGTGGCGTCGCTTGACGGCCTCGAAAACAACTTCTTGTTCAGCACCAGCCCCTGGCAAATGGGTGGCGGCTTCTACTCGGGCCAGACCTTCGGCATGTATCCAGCCAGCGCTTATTACGATCCCGCCAAGGCCTACGTGCAGGGTGGCAGCGGCTGGTCCCTGGCCGACAACGCCAACTTCTCCGTCACCCGCTGGTCGGTGACGGCCGTGCCGGAACCGGCAAGCTACGCCATGCTGCTGGGCGGCCTGTGCCTGATGGGCGCCATCGCCCGCCGCCGCGCGGTCTGAGCTGCGCCAGCTGATCCACTTGGCCAGCGCGGTGCCGATGGTGACCCAGCCGCAGCGTGGGCTTCAGTCTGGCCCTCTGAGACAAAAAGCCCGCACTTGGCGGGCTTTCTCTCTGCTGGCAAGACCAGATCAGGCGCTGCGTTTGCGGCGTGCCACCACACCCAGCAGAGCCAGGCCAGCGCCCAGCATGCCGTAGGTTGCTGGCTCAGGTACTGGCGCCATGGTGACGTTGATCACGCCGGAATAGCTGCCGCCACTCGAGACACCGGAAACGGTCAGGACCAGCGGGCCGCTGACACTAGGCACATACACGCCACCTTGGGTGAACGGAAGGCTGTTGTTGATGTTGAATGGAGTGCCGTTCAGATCCGCTGCGGTAAACAGAATCTGCAAACCGGGATCGTAGACGCCCAGGCCGTTCAACGCAAAGTTGAAGAAGTAGGCCGACGCATTACTGCCTGGATTCACATTGGGAGTGAAGGTAAAGACGTCGGTAAAGCTGCCCAGAACAGGAGTATCACCAAACGATGCGGTCAGGTGATTCGGCGAGGTAGGCGTCAAGGCAACCGTAAACGCGGCGGCCGAAGCAGCAAAAGAAGAAGCGGCCAATACAAGGCCTAATGCCAGAGAGCGAAGTTTCATTTTTTGTCCGATCAGGGTTTAGGAAAGAACAAGTGCACTATCAAATAAACAACAACCAAGCCTCAGCATATCCTCTTATAAAATTGCTATCAACAAATAATTTCCTATCTACATTCCAGTTGCCATAGATCAGACCTATTTTTGCTCGAAAATTGCCAGACCCAATAAAAACGGCATGCCGCAGCATGCCGTTTGAGTGGTTCCGGCGCGCTTTAAAGCGCCGAGAAATCCAGCTTGACGCCGGTCGCGGCCTGGATCTGGTCTTTGCTGACGCCCGGCGCCAGTTCGGTCACTTTCAGGCCGGCTTCGGTCACTGCCATCACGCCGAGGTCGGTGATCACCAGATCGACCACGCCCACCCCGGTCAGCGGCAGGTCGCACTTCGGCAGCAGCTTGTGCGAGGTCGAGCCATCCTTGGCGGTGGCCACGTGCTCCATCAGCACCACCACTTTCTTCACGCCGGCCACCAGGTCCATGGCGCCGCCCATGCCCTTGACCATTTTGCCCGGAATCATCCAGTTGGCCAGGTCGCCCTTTTCCGACACCTGCATGGCGCCCAGAATGGCGAGGTTGATCTTGCCGCCGCGGATCATGCCGAAGGAATCGGCCGAGCTGAAGTAAGCTGCGCCCGGCAGCGCGGTCACGGTTTGCTTGCCGGCGTTGATCAGGTCGGCGTCGATTTCATCCTCGGTCGGGAACGGGCCGATGCCCAGCAAGCCGTTTTCCGATTGCAGGAACACTTCCATGCCCGAAGGGACGTAGTTGGCCACCAGGGTCGGCAGGCCGATGCCGAGGTTCACATAGAAACCGTCTTGCAGTTCCTTGGCCGCGCGCGCGGCCATTTCATCACGAGTCCATGCCATGATTCTATTCTCCGTTATTCTTGGTTGGCGGCGCGGATGGTGCGCTGCTCGATGCGTTTTTCCGGCGTGGCATTGACCACGATGCGATGCACGAAGATGCTCGGCAGGTGCACCTGGTCCGGGTCGATCTCGCCGGTCTCCACCAGCTGCTCGACTTCGACGATGCAGACCTTGCCGGCCATGGCGGCGTTCGGGTTGAAGTTGCGCGCGGTCTTGCGGAACACCAGGTTGCCGGCCTTGTCGGCCTTCCAGGCCTTGACCAGCGCCACGTCGGCCACCAGGCTGCGTTCCATCACGTATTGTTCGCCGTCGAATTCGCGGATTTCCTTGCCGTCGGCGACGATGGTGCCGACGCCGGTCTTGGTGAAGAAGGCCGGGATGCCGGCGCCGCCGGCGCGCAGCTTCTCGGCCAGCGTGCCCTGCGGCGTGAATTCCAGCTCCAGTTCGCCGGCCAGGTACTGGCGCGCGAATTCCTTGTTTTCCCCCACGTAGGAGGCGATCATCTTCTTGATCTGGCGGGTTTCCAGCAGCTGGCCGAGGCCGAAGCCGTCGACGCCGGCGTTGTTGGAAATGGCGGTCAGGCCGGTCACGCCCGAATCGCGCAGCGCGCCGATCAGCGCTTCCGGGATGCCGCACAGGCCGAATCCGCCGACGGCAATGGTTTGGCCGCTTTGTACGACGCCGACCAGGGCAGTGGCGGCGTCCGGATAAATTTTATTCATAGGTGTCCCTTTATGATTTGTGTTGCGTGTGCATAGTCAACGTTGTTAAATGCGTTAGCTAAGCGGCGATCCAGCATAGAATACGCACATTAAAAGTTCAATACCGTAGAAATACCTGCCAGAACCTATGAGCGTTCAGCCTGCCATTGATTACGAATCCATCTTCCTGCATGCGCCGGTGGGCATGTGCATCTCCGAAAACCGCATCATCCAGTCGTCCAACGAAGCGCTGGCCAATATGTTCGGCTATACCCGCGCCGAGCTGGACGGTTTGTCGTTCCGCGCGCTGTACCCGACCATGGATGAATTCTTGCGCACCGGCGACCGCATCATTCCCATCATGAACGCCAAGGGCCGCTATTCGGACGAGCGCATCATGCGCCGCGCCAATGGCGAGCTGTTCTGGTGCCATGTGACCGGTCACGCCATGCTGTCCAGTGAGCCGCTCGGTCCCGGCATCTGGACCTTTGAGGATGTCAGCGAAAAACGCCCGGTCACGGCCGAGCTGACGCCGCGCGAGCGCGAAATCGCCGCCCTGCTGGTGGAAGGCAAGACCAGCAAGACCATCGCCCGCCAGGTCGACCTCAGCCCGCGCACGGTGGAAATGCACCGCGCCAAGCTGATGCGCAAATTCTCCGCCGCCACCTCGTCCGAGCTGGTGCACAAGCTGGTCGGCGTGCAACTCTGATCGTCGTCCCGCCGCGCCGGTATGACGTCAGGTTGCGGTCATGCCGTCATCGGCGCTGATGATGGCGCCGTTGATGAAGTTGGAATCCTCGCCGGCCAGCAGCAACAGCAAGCCGTCGAGGTCTTCCGGCTTGCCGGGGCGTTTGCGCGGCAGCATGTCGATCAGGCGCTGGCCCTGCTCGCTGGCGAAATATTCCTCGTTGATCTCGGTCGAAATATAACCGGGGCAGATGGCGTTGGTATTGATGCCGTACTTGCCCCACTCCACCGCCATGGCCTTGGTCATCTGCACCACGCCGGCCTTGCTCATGCAGTACACGCCAATCTGCGGCAGCACGCGCAGGCCCGCCACCGAAGCGATGTTGATGATGCGGTGCTTCTTGCTCGGATCGCCCTTGGCGCGCGCGATCATGCGCTTGGCAGTTTGCTGGGCAACAAAAAACGCGCCGCGCAGATTGGTGTCCATCACAAACGCGTAGTCTTCCGGCGTGACGTCGGCCAGGCGCTGGGTGGTGGAGACGCCGGAATTATTCACCAGAATGTCGATCGGCCCGGCCTCGGTCTCGGCATGGGCGATGGCGGACTTGATGCTGGCGTAGTCGGTCACGTCCAGGCTGACCACATGGGCGGCGCCGCCGTCGGCTTCGATTTCGGCGCGCAACTCTTTCAGGCGCTCGGTGCGGCGCGAGGCCAGCACCACCTGCGCGCCCGCCTGAGCCAGCACTTTGGCAAACCGGGCTCCCAGACCGCTGGAGGCGCCGGTGATCAGCGCAATTTTTCCCTCAAAGTTGACTTCTATGCCCACGGACCACTCCTGATGTTTGGTAATTGAATGTAATGATTACACAAATTCCCAGTATTAGATTGCGGTGTCTAATAATGTCGCGGAAAATGGCGTCAATCCAAACAAAAAAGAAGCACGTTCGTGCTAAAATTTTCTCATTCCCCACAATCACTATAACAACAGACTATGACTCAGCCACAAAACCTCGTAGAACAGTATGGCCCGCGCGACGCGATGGAGTATGACGTCGTCATCGTCGGCGGCGGCCCCGCAGGCTTGTCGGCAGCAATCAAGATCAAGCAACTGGCCGCCGAAAAAGGCCAGGAAGTGTCGGTCGTCGTGCTGGAAAAAGGCGGCGAGCTGGGCGCCCACACCCTGTCCGGCGCCGTGATGGACCCGCGCACCCTGACCGAACTGATCCCCGACTGGAAAGAAAAAGGCGCGCCGCTGAACACCGCCGTCACCGAAGACCGCGTGCTGTTCCTGACCGAAACCAAGGCCTACAAGACCCCTAACATGCTGCTGCCGAAGTGTTTTGAAAACCACGGCAACTATGTGATTTCGCTCGGCAATGTGGTGCGCTGGCTGGGCCAGCAGGCCGAGGCGCTGGGCGTGGAAATCTTCCCCGGCTTCGCCGCCGCCGAAGTGCTGTACAACGACGATGGCTCGGTCAAGGGCGTGGCCACCGGCAATATGGGCGTCAAGCGCGACGGCGAGCCGGGTCCGGACTTCCAGCTCGGCATGGAGCTGCACGGCAAATACACGCTGTTTGCCGAAGGCGCGCGCGGCCACCTGGGCAAGCAGCTGATCGCCAAGTACGACCTGAACAAGGGCAAAGATCCGCAATCCTACGGCATCGGCATTAAAGAACTGTGGGAAATCGATCCTGCCAAGCACCAGCCCGGCCTGGTGATCCACACCACCGGCTGGCCGCTGGACAGCAAGACTTACGGCGGTTCCTTCCTCTACCATCTGGAAAACAACCAGGTGGTGGTGGGCTACGTGGTGGGCCTGAACTACGAGAATCCTTACCTGTCGCCGTACGAGGAATTCCAGCGTTATAAAACCCACCCGGCAATCCGCACCTTCTTCGAAGGCGCCAAGCGCATCTCGTACGGCGCGCGCGCCATTACCGCCGGCGGCCTGCAATGCCTGCCCAAGCTGGTCTTCCCGGGCGGCGCGCTGATCGGCTGCGACGCCGGTTTCCTGAATATGAGCCGCATCAAGGGTTCGCACGCCGCCATCAAATCCGGCATGCTGGCCGCCGAATCGGTGTTCGCGGCGCTGGGCGCCGGCCGCCAGGGCGACGAGCTGACCACCTACCCGGCCGCTTTCGAGCAATCCTGGCTGCACGAAGAACTGCACGTGGCGCGCAACGTCAAGCCGTGGCTGAACAAAGGCCTGTACCTGGGCTCGCTGATGACCGGCATCGACCAGCTGGTGTTCCGCGGTAAAGCGCCATGGACCCTGCACCACACGCACGCCGACCATGAGAGCCTGAAGCCGGCTTCCCAGTTCGCCCCTATTAATTACCCTAAACCGGACGGCAAGCTGACCTTCGACCGCCTGTCGTCGGTGTTCATCTCGAACACCAACCATGCGGAAGACCAGCCTGTCCACCTGACGCTGAAAAACCCGAGCGTGCCGGTGGACGTCAATCTGGCCCAGTACGCGGGTCCGGAGGCGCGCTACTGCCCGGCCGGCGTGTACGAATTCGTCAAGACCGACGAAGGCGCCGACCGCCTGCAGATCAACGCCCAGAACTGCGTGCACTGCAAAACCTGCGATATCAAGGACCCGACCCAGAACATCGTCTGGATCACGCCGGAAGGCGGCGGCGGCCCGAACTATCCGAATATGTAAAAAAGCAACATCTTAAGAACAGCGCGGCTCGCCACCGCGCTGTTTTTCTTTTGGCGTCAGGCAGGAATTCTTGCTCCCGTGCGCCAATCGGCCCATAATCGGCTGACGCAAAACGGCGGCTGGCCGCGGTTTTCGGCCCCGGGTAAAAATTTTTTCATAAATTTCCACGAAGCATTTAATGTCCTTCCAGATACGGTCGTCTTGTACTTGGGAGAGCACAAAGGATCCGTTGCTCCGAACTGAATCCACCTACCAGGAGTTATTTCATGCTGAGCCTTCACACCAATTCTGCGGCCCTTTCCGCACAGAACTCGATCGGTCGCACCCAGTCGCAGCTGTCGACCTCGCAGACCCGCCTGAGCACCGGCTTCCGTGTCAATTCGGCCATGGACGACGCTGCAGGCCTGCAAATCGCCACCCGTCTGAAAGCACAAACCAGCGGCATGGCCATGGCTATGCGCAACACCCAGAACTCGATTTCGATGCTGCAAACCGCCGAAGGCGCGTTTGACGAAGTCACCACCATGCTGACCCGCATGAAAGACCTGGCCACCCAGGCAGCCGACGCTTCGTCGACCGCAAAAGACCAGGCTGCACTGCAGTCCGAGTTCGACGCCCTGGGCAGCGAACTGAACAACGTCATGAAAAACACCACCTTCGGCGGCGCCAAGCTGCTGGACGGCGGCAGCATCGCTGCGTCGATGACCTTCCAGATCGGCGCCAGCAAGAGCGAAACCATGAGCATGGACCTGTCGGCCGCCATGACCACCCTGACCACCAGCCTGGGCACCGTGAGCGCACGTTACGCCGCCGGCGGCGCCGCTGTGGGCACCGAAATCTCGGACGGTACCGATGGTACCGCCAGCGCCTCGAACGCCGCTGGCCAGACCGCAGCAAACAACACCATCGACACCATCTCGACCGCCATCGACCAGGTTGGCGCCGTACGTTCGTCGCTGGGTGCTACCGCCAATCGTCTGGACCACGTGTACAACAACCTGTCGAACATCTCGACCAACACCAAGGCCGCTACCGGCCGCATCATGGACACCGACTTCGCGACCGAATCGTCGAACATGACCTCGGCTCAGATGCTGCTGCAAGCCGGCACCGCGATGCTGAAGCAGTCGAACAGCACCTCGTCGCTGGTTATGTCCCTGCTGCAGTAATCGTAGTACTATCCGGATATGTCAACATATCCGGATTACTAAAAGGGCCAACCGGAACTTTTCGGTTGGCTTTTTTTATAGCGGTAATCCTTCTAGAAAGCGCGCCTGATGGCTGTAGATCGTATCGGACCCTCCCTGCGCCCGCTCGGCGTTCCTGACCGGCCGCAAGCGCAGCCCGGTCAGGTCACGCGCGTGCCCGGCAGCGAAGGCCCGCTCGATGCCGATTTTCCGATCGGTCCGCTCGGCCCCAGCGGCCCGAACAGCACCAACGGCCCCAATTCGGTGGGCGCCGTCCTCGATGGCCCGGACCAGCAACAGGCCCTGCCGCCTTCGCACGCGGAAGCGCTGGCCGCCGCCCTGGCCGACATGCCGGACGCCGGCGACCCGGCCGCCATGCGGCCCAATCAAGTGTTTTTATCGCGCCAGATGGTCTGGCAGCCGCCCGACACCAACGCCATGGCGGCCTCGTGGCAAATCATGGTACGCACCTACAGCGAACAGCGCGCCGCCTGGCTGGAGCAAGCCACCGGCCAGCATCTGCCTTCCAGCCTGTTCATGGCCGACAACGCCGCCTCGTCGATGCGCGACGGCCGTCCCGGCACGCCGCTGGTGACGGAAATGGAGCCGTGGCGCTTTGCCGTCTACGCCTGGGGCGCCGAGCGCCTGGTGCTGAAGGTGGTGGTCAAAGATGACGAAGAATATGACCGCAACCGCCGCCGCCGCACGCGCGTGGCCTTGCGGCTGGAACTGATGCTGCCGGGCGTGGGCCGGGTGGTGATCCAGATGGAGCCGGCCAGCGGCAATGGCGTGGTGCTGGAAGTGGGCGCGGCCCAGACCGCGGCCATGCAGCAGATGCGCGACCTGCTGCCGCAGCTGGCGGCGGTGGTCAGCCGGTCCGGCCTGAGCATCTTGCGCTGCCGCCTGCGCCGCGAACTGCCGGCCTCGACCGGCGAACATTCCTACCCGAGCCGCATGCACACGGCGGCGCTGACCCAGGCGCTGTTCCGCGCCATGGCCGAAGTGGCGGTCCTGCTGTCGCAACCGGCCATCGCCGACGACCTCTCCGAATCCGCCTGAAGTTCGGGGTCAGAGCCGACAATCGGACATTTCGCGCGCGAAATGTCCGATTGTCGGCTCTGACCCCGAAT
>Ga0102587_1000380_pt1 | contig 48157 bp, 45 predicted proteins | sample AraplaF_Col_mTSA_FD_76853 | JGI IMG/M metagenome (GOLD analysis project Ga0102587, IMG submission 76853) | Arabidopsis root microbial communities from the University of North Carolina, USA - plate scrape MF_Col_mTSA (SPADES assembly) (version 2) | ecosystem: Host-associated > Plants > Roots >... | reverse complement strand
CGGGGAGCTCCTCAAGATCGTTTTTCAATCGTACAAACGCTCGGTGGTCTGTTGCCCACTTGGCTCTAGCGTCTTCCAGAGCGGTCGAAAAATCAGCGGTGGAAAGTGTCGTCCCACCAATTGGCTGCCCCATGCCAAAACCAACTCCGAAGTTCGATCCGAACCCAAAACTAGCGCCGCCTCCAGCAACACTACTGTCAATCAAAGCAAGTAGGCTTCGCGAGGTGAGTTCAGGATCGTTTCTATCCCCAGCAGCGCGCTCGAATAACTCTTTTTGACTAATAACTGTCGCTCCGAATGTCGTTCGACTAGTTTGACCTTGAGCAATCGTATTGCGTCCGGCTTCCAGGGTCCAGCTTGCAAGCTGCTTCTCTTGAGACTCTTGCACATGGTGGGTGGCATGTAGTACGGCATTCTCAAAAACGGTGTGAGAGAAATCCTCGGCCTCATTCTTTAGCCGACCTGGAAGTGATTCGTTTGAGGAATAGAGCTGGCGAAGGGCCGCTACAACTGACGACTTTCCGCTTCCCCGTCCACCAATGATTACGTTTAGACCATGATGGAAATCGAGGTCTAAGGAGTGGGTGGAATTAGTGAGAGACCCGCCAAGCGATACGCTTGAAATCCATGCGTGTCGCACATTATTGGGGTCTTGATTTGGAAACTTCTGAAGTTTAGGAGACCAGTCGCACAGCACTCGAGATTCATGATCAAGGCAAGCCTGCCTCAGTGCCTCAATAGAAGGCTGAGCCATTCGAATCCATGTAAAACGTTTTCCGAGATCGTCTATTGAGTATGCATCCGAGGTCGCAACGAATGCCAACGAAGGAAGCCTCGGAAAGTTGTCTGATTCGCGCCTCTTGAATCGCGGTCCAAATGCATCTCCGGTCGGGTTTGAGCAGTCGCCAGGATCGACCGCTACAAGCCGCTCGTGATGTAGCGCTTTCCAGCGGATATCACCTTTCGCAGTATCGCTCGAAGCTAGACCGTTGGCGTTCAATACATGAGGCGCGATTGCCAGATACTCGTCGGGGAGGCTGTCGAGAATTTGGATGGCCGTGCGCTGAGAAGAAGTAGGAACCTTCTTGTCGGCTTCCATTCGGTAAGGTTCGTTCGGGTGACCGAACCCGAAAATTCCATGGATCAGACGATCAAAATCCTGAGAAGTTTTGGTTCTGTCTCCAATTATCAGAAGATGAGCACCATCTGCACCTGTATGCGTTGTGATTTCGCACCCCGGGAAAACAATTACACCGTGCCGGTCTCCGGCGGCTTTTGCATCGTCTATCCACTCACCGGTGTTGTGATCTGCCAATGCAATGACTTCGACACCTTGCGCTTTCAACTGCGACATATAAGCGTCAAGGAATCTCACCCTCTCCGAGTTGCCAACCGCCCTATCCAACGCCTTGAGCTGAAAATTGGAACCCTCAGGAAACTTGAACTTCCACGCAGGGGTGGCCACTTGCAAGTCACATTTCCACCAGCGAGTCATTGTCATAGACAGTCCTTAACGCAGTTTCGATTCGGAGCTTTCCTAACAGAATAGCCGTCGGCGAAGCACCGGGCCAGGCCGCTCATACTTAATGACGAAAAACTCCAACTAGGATAAACGCACATATGCAGGATTTGTTGCGGCAGGCCAGCTCGAGCAAGGCTAATCCGTACGCAGCGGTACAGGGTTTACCTCTAATCAGTTTATAGGAGGAACGCACTTCGTCAGGCAGCCAATCCACCTAAAAAGTTTGCCGTGAACTTCCCAGTTCTTGACCGCAGCGATGGCGGAATGGCCCGTGTACAGCTGGATTAGTCGATGCTATTAAGCACGCGTTGCACTGACTCCAGTGAAAGACACTGCAGACCGCCCTTTCGCACAAGGGGGCGCAGCGTGGCAGATGCAGTAAGAAAATCTTTAACCTCATACACCCCAGCGTCAAAGTTGACGGTTCCGACGCCTGGTGAAAATACATTCTCCCATCCATCGCCTGGTTCGGGCCATTGCCGCAGTACGAAACTTCCATCACAGTTTCTGTACATGATCCAATCAGAGCCATTTTTTAGCGGGTAGACCATTACAGGCGAGCCAACCCCTGGTTCCAGACTCAACTTTTTGTCTTCCAAAGCGCGCCATTCTCTTTGAGAGGTCTGCTTACCACGCCACAGGAGACTGGCGTACCGCGCGATGAATGAATTCGCGGACTGACGATCTCTCAGGACTTCCGCCGTGGGCGTCTGGCAGGAATACAGCAAGTGTTCGGTGCCATCTACTAAACCTGAAGAGCGACGATGCTCTTGTACGCGTGCCTGCACGGGATATTGGCGACCATCAGAAAGTTTAGCCAGGCCGCCGGTCGCAACCTCATCGGCCGGTTGTATCGAGCGGAGGGTTATGCCCTTAAGGCCCTGCACGGGCATACCAACACCAGCGACGAGCAGATGCTCCAAGAGCAATCGGGCGAAAAGGTTTAGCGCACCGACAAAGCATTCTGGACGTTCCTGGCCAGATTCGTGTGCAAAATGCCACTCGTTGATCTGACCCTTTTTGGCGACCAAAGGGCTGCGGCACGAGGGGCAGAAACAGCCGCAATTGATTCCACCAGCTACTTCATCAATGAACTGAATCGTATTATTTACATTAAGAGCAATGGTCAACCGCGGCATGCTGTTTATTCCTTTGCGTTCTCCTTCGAGAACTTCTCCTTAGGCGATGCAATTGCGACAGTGTCGCTTTCATGGTCACAACTCACCTTTGTAGTTTGATATGTGCCGCGTCTATTCCCTTCGCTGAAATAGCTGAGACCCACCCTTTCGACTACGAACTACTAATGCGTACCAACCACATCGTCATCGCAAGCAGCACCTCGCCGATCCTGAGAATTTCCTGCGGAGTATCAAAGCGTTGGTTTGAAATTTTCTCAGCTAACTTTTTCCGATCGATCGTAACGATGGAGATAACCGACCACGACTCATTCCTCATCTCCGACTCTGCCACAACTGCTCAAAATCAAACGACAACTGCTTGTGGTGCCTGATCGAGACCAAATAAATTTTTGGAAGTCTGTCCGCAGTCGTATCCAAAAGCGCATAAAGCACCAGATAGTTCGCCATGACGTATTCACGGATGTCTGCTGGCTGCTCATGCGCTGCCATCTTCGCCTGGAGCTTTTCATGCTGCTTTTGCGCTTCGACAGACTCCGGCTGCCGACTCATGAATGGCCGGCCCATGCGCGGATGCCGCTCCAGATTGACCACCACCGTGTCAATCAGTTCATCTAGCAGATGATCGTATCCCTCGGGAAACTCGTTCTCAGTCCAGAACGCTTCAATACTTTGCAGATTCGCTTCAAAGTTCTCCGTGTAACGAACCTCTACCAATGCCTGGCTCGATTCGTTCGCCGGCGCCATTTCCTCGTCTACCGCCTCAGGCATCGCCCATCGCCGGTTTCAATTGGCGCTTGACTCTAAGCGCCACCAGACCTTCGCGTGCGTTCGTGGTTCGACCGGCTTCAATGTCTGCCCAGCCTTTTTCAGCTTCGCCGAGCAGCAGCAAATGGATATGCGCGCGCTCAAGCTGGTGATAGTGATCCAGCTGTTTGGCGTTGATCATGGCGACAACCGGCTCACCGTTTTTGGTAATGATCTTTTCCGCGCCGTTTTCCACGGCTTGGACCAATTCAGACAACTGCGTCCGCGCCCTGGAAAATGCGACGATGTCGCCAACTGCAATGGTCATAGCAACTCCAAGAATTATTTAAATTGTACAGTATTTTGTACATTTTAATGCTTTTTCGTGTTAAACTCCAGTAAACTGGCCAAAAACTACCGTTTTTAAGCGCTTTTTTGACGTTTTTTCTCGTCTGTAGCGCTTTTCGACACCACCGCTGGCGCCCCAAAAGACCACGGTCCAGGTTAGACATCAGGCCGATTTGCCCGCCGGCCAGCGCATCGCCCCTACCTCAGCAGCGGCCTGCGCCAGCGCCCCCAACTTCACCATTTCTGGAGCTCCCCATGGATCATCTATTGGGTAGCGCAGCCGTGTCCCGGTCCAAGCGCGTTTTGCCCTTAGACACGGTAGAGCACCCCTGCAATCTGGCGTTCACCCGCGCCCTCGCCCGCTCATTTGTCAAGACCATCGGCATCCATCTGAGTCAGCTTTTCAGTGGTGAAGCATTGGTGGCCGCAGCGGCTGAGGTTCAGTGGTTTTTCAAAGACGAGCTGGGTGGTGACGGTGGCGTATTCGGAGGCCCCTCCGAGATGACGCTGCAGCAGTTCACTGCGAGGCTAGCGATGCTGGAACTGGGCAGCACCGACATCCCGTGCATGATCCAGCGCAATCTTGGCTGGCTGCGCGATGCGCTGGTGCTGTCGGCCGTGGAAGTCCAGGCGCTGCGCTGGGCGTACTGCCTGTACCGAGACACCTCCGGAACAGTGAACCGGTTGCTAAATCAGATCACGTACACCGCGAGCGCCACGGCATGGACTGCGCTGGGTCTGTTGTTGGATGTGTCTCCGGCAGAGGTCAACCGATGGCTAAACGCGCCGTGCCGTCTGGTCGGTCTCGGCTTGCTGACGCAAAGCCCACCCTGGCCACCACCGCTGACTGTTGCCCGGCATTTGCAGCCTAGTCGCACGCTCATTTACGCGCTGGAGATGCCGTATCGATCCACAGCAGGCCTGGTCCACGCGTTGACGGAAGCGGAATCCAGCTGGTTGTTTGAAATCGATCCCGTACCAGACTCGGTGGTTTTCACGGAACTGTTTCCGCTGGCTGCTGCCACCGCTTACGCACGGACGGCTAACCACCAGAGTCTGACCGCTGACGACATCGTGGCGCTGGTCGAGTGGTGGAGTCAACACCGGCTCACTCAAGCAGCTTGCACGGCGCTAGCGGGGCATCTGGATTTCTGGGCCATTCAGCGAGCTATCCGGCGCTGCTTTGTAGACGCTTCGGTATCCCGAGATGCCACTCGCCGTGTGACTCACCTGCGGTTGCTCCAGCGCTATTTGCCGCAGCCATACAACCGGCCGCGTGATCGTCGCTTGAGCGCCTGATCTGAAGCTGTCGCCATAGCGCCAGCCCAATCTCCCTGACCGATGTTGAGGTGTCCGCAAACCATGACGGAGACCGACGCACGTCCATTCATTTTTTAAGAAAGGCTCCACTATGAACAACGAAAGCAGCATGTCGGAATCACCCCGTCTACCAACGGCGGTCATTATTTTCACGAGCTCAGCACGATTTCAGCTCGGTCAAGTCGTTATCACACCGGGTGCGCTGGACTTGCTGCAGCAGACCGGCTTCAGCGCCGCCGCCCTTCTGAACCTCCATGTCCACGGCAACTGGGGCGATTGCGGTTCAAAGGATGCTGCTGAAAACGAGCTTGCGGTAGTTCGCCAACGGCAGCTGATAAGTGTCTATCGACTGGTGGACGACGCCAAGCTCTTGGCTACGCCCCGGCTCAAGCGCATCGATTTGCCCACCATCTGGATCATCACGGAAGCCGACCGCTCCGCCACCGTGATCTTGCGGCCTCAAGACTATTAACGACGACGCTCGAACCACGACCAGGAAAGAAGTCATGGACTACCGATTTCAACGCACGTATGCCGAGCTACAAAGCGGCCACAACGTGACGGTGCAGCTCAAGCGAGAAGATCCTGTGTCGATATTTTTTCAACAGGGCGAAATTGACGGAGCGTGCGGGCTGTATGTCTTTGCCATGGTGCTCGCCATTTTCGGATTGGCTAAGGCGTCCGCTTTAGAAGATATGTCTCGGCGAAAATATGGCGTTCCGGCCGAAGTATGGGCCGCTTTCCAGCACACGTATTTCACCGGCGTGGATCACGATGAATACGTTCAGATCATCCGTGCGCTGGACTTGCCGCTGGTCGCAATGCTTCAATGTGGAGACACAGGCAGCATAGACCGGTTTGCGGTGGAGTGTTTGATGCGTGGCGAGCTGACTGCACTTGCCTTTTCCAGTACCAAGAACCATCACACCAAGCATTGGGCACTGGCCGTCGGCATAGAAGGCCGCGTTTCTGGCAAAGACACCGTGCCCGACACCCTTCTGCTTCTTGACCCATCCTGCTCCGGGCCAGAGTTTTCCACATTCAATGCGCGGTTGCGGCTTTCATCAGCTGGCAGAGGCCACCGCGGAAGGACTCGCAATTTGCTGAAACGGTCAGTTATCACTAGCAAGCCGGTTCAGTGGCTTTATGACTCGCCGGAGTGGCCCGCCGAGCCGGTACGCTTGTTGGCGGCGGTCCGATTCCGGCACCGAAGCGGAGACTAAGACTCCGTGGGTGGACCCGGTAGCCGCTCAAGCGCTTTTCGCACCGCAGCTAGCTCCGCCCTATTGGCGCGCGCGTACTTGAATAGCAGCGCGGCGACATCATCCTCCGGCGCATAGAAGAACGCCGCCGAGACTTTAAGCACTTTGGCCAAATTTTGAGCCGTCAAGTAGTCCGGTCTGTGTACGCCCAACTCATAGCGATTTATGCGCGTGCTGGCGACGAATTCGTCTATCCCGGCCTCAATTCCGAGCTGTTTTTGAGACAGCTCCGCTGCAAGTCGAGCTTGCTTAAGTCGTGCGCCCCACTGCTTATCCGCGTCAGCCATCCGTAGTTCTTTGAAAACTACGAGCTTCGTAACTTTTGTATGATTCAGATACTACGAGTTACGTAGCTTTCGGGCAATGGTGCCCACCCATCGACAGCCAAACTAACAACCGAGGAGACACCATGAAGCGACTGTTAATCGTTCTGACCTTATGCTCAATGGCAGCATGCGCCGCACCGCTAGACACGCTTGCGGGTGGCCAGACTGGAAAAATTGAATACAACTCGATCACCCCGCCGGACCGCTGGCAGTTCGTTCGCAAGAACATGACGAACACCAAGCCCGCAGTCGTCTACGGTGATCTGATAATGCCGCCGAATGCCTCCGGTAAAGTACCGGCTGTCATCATCAGTCCTGGCAGCGGTGGCGTCTCAGCCAAGCTCTACGACATTTGGGGCAAGTCATTGAACGACGCAGGTATCGCCGTCTTCATCATTGACAGCTTCAAGCCGCGGGGCATCGACGAGACGACCAACAATCAAGGCCTCTTGGATGTGTCGGCAAACGTGGCTGATGCGCTGTATGCACTGAAGCTGCTGGCCACACATCCCCAGATCGACGCCAATCGCATTTTCAGCATGGGCGGTTCTCGCGGTGGCTCCGTGGCATTCGAAACGCACTGGGACATGGTGCGAAAAGCGGTCCTCGATACCGACTTAAAGTTCGCCGGCAACATACCGCTGTACCAGGGCAACTGCAGCACGCGATTCCGGTATGACCGGGGCGACACGAATAAAGCACCGATCTTGGGCTTGCTAGGCGGCGCAGACAATGGAACTATCGCCTCGGCCTGCGTCGACTATTACACAGAGTTGAAAGCCGCTGGCGTCAATATCAAGTGGAAAGTCTATCCAGGTGCTCACCACAGCTTTGACGGCACCGGCCGATATACATGGCTGCCGCAGGGCGTGCACGCGAACAACTGCACTATCGAGGTGTTCATGGTTGACCGCCAGGGCGCTGGCTTGGGCGAAGCGCGCAATTACAAGACTGGTGAGGCGATCAACGGCTTTGCCGAATGGACCAAGCAGCACCATGCCTGCAACAGTCGCGGTTACGCGGTGGAAGGCAATGCCGCAGCGCGCACCGACGCTATAAAGGAGGTGATTGCCTTCATCAGAGGAATTTGAATCATCTAAATTAGCGCAATTGGTGGTATTACCACGAGCATGCCTTCCGGCCACGGAAGGCATACGCCTAAGACAGACAATGCAAAAGCCGCTTGGTGTTAAGCAATCATTATTTCAGGCACTCGGCCACAGCCTTTGTCATGGTGTCCTTGTACACGGCCACTGTTTGATTATTCTTGATTCGCCAAATTGTGTAGCCTTCTTTCGCGACTGTCCGTCCATTAAGCGTCTCTTGCCTACCCTTCACAACGAATCGCACATGAACGCGGTTCTTCTCACCGTCACCGATGTCAAACATCTTGCGCAGTAGCGCTTCAGTCAAAAGGTGGCGACCTTTTGTGTCAATAGCAAAGACCTTATTGCCCTTCCACACCAAAAAGTCGGGAAAGAAGTTTGCCGTATCTCCTGGCGTTAACAGCGGAATCGAGTAACCACCCGATACGGGATTGCGATGCCACATCACGTTGGCCGCGTCCAATCCACGGGCGAACGCCGTCTCTTCGGCCCCCATCTTTCCATAATGCGAATACAGACTATTGCTGAACTTGATCGCGCCGTCCTTTACTACTCGCAAGGGGCCGAAGACAAACGGATCGCTGTCCTCGTAAATCAGCTCCGAATGCTCATAGTAGGCAGCACCTATCTTCTCAGCCAATTCCTTCACCGCCACTTCGGCGTTACTACGAACCTGAACGCGCACGTCAAACTTCGGGTCGTTGGCGATGATTATCTTGCCGGCCTGCGGCGCAAAGGAGCGGACGGCCAAGGACAAAAGCCAACGCAACCGAACAGGGTTAGTGTGTCCGCCGTCCGTCCACTCTGGCTCCTCAGGTGCTCCAATCTTGTCATTGACCCTGATCACAGCACTAGCACTCTCTGCCGTGCCGACGGCATCCACGCCCCCTTCGGCGTAGGTGGTGAACTGTTTCAACAGTTGATCTACCACCTTCTTGGCCTCTTCCTTTTGCACGTAGATGTTGTGAAGAGGAACCGATGCTCCATCGCGCGGCAGAACTTCCACCGCGGCGGGGCTTGCCCCACTCGAGAACGACGACGATATGGCGATGGGGGCACCCTCTTGATCAAGTTTGGCCTTCACGAGGTCGAGCGCCTGGATAAACACGCTCTTCTTGTCAACCCGCAGGAAAAAGTGAGCGGCGTTCAATACCTCACTGTTGTAGTGTTCTGCGTGGGGCTGTCGCAGAACTCGCCCGATGACCTGTTGGACCTGGGTCGACGAGCCCATAGACTTGTCGATGTAAGCCAGATAACACTCGGGATCGTCCCATCCCTCTTGCAACGATAGATTGAAGATGATGTGTTCGAAATTCCCTTCATGAAAGCGGTCGAAGTCGTCATCTCCCTTGGAAAAGTGCACAACCTCGTCAGGCCTACCGCCTTCTATGAACTTCAAATCAGAGTAGATCGCGATGGAGGAAGGATCGATACCTTTGGACTCCACCAAATAGCGCCAAATCCGAATCGGGGGTGCCTGACGTAGGTTGAACGGCTTGGTCGGATCATCTGGCAAGCCGTCATCTGCAATGTTGGTTTTGCAGACATAAATAACCTTGGGCTTAATGAGCAATCCTCTGTCCAAGATTTCCTTCTGGATCACCGATCGACGCTCCATTAGGTTGTCAAGGCAGATTTCCATGGGCGCAGTGGTGCCATCGAAATGAATGGCCTTCTTTACCAATTCCGCGTCTACTACTTTCTGGCTATCCACTACTGTGGTCATCCACGCGTCGGGGTCGGGAGCACCGTCCTTCGCAGCATTCAGTGCTTGAAATGCATCTGCCTCCCCTACGCATCTAGCCACCCAACTCTTGGTCGGCTGAATCACCAGGTCATGAAATTTCGGCGGCAACTTAATGGTGGCGCTAGCCAACAACCAAGCCTCTGGCTGCAACTCGCGCAAGATATCCGTCTGCTGCTCTGATAAGTTGTGCGCTTCGTCGTAGACGATGATGAGAGGGCGGCGCGACTGACCATTATGGCGGTCGATTAGGCGTTGCCACATTGACTTCCCACCTTGGCTATCCTGGGCAATGCGGTATATCCGCAAGTCGCCTTCCGCTTGATCTTTGTTGTTAAACAACCCGGTAGTTGTCAGCACCAGCAACGGTGTAGCGCTATCTTCTACCATCTTGGGCTGCAAGTCCTTGATTGCACAGACTTGAAAACCTTCAATCAACGGGGCGTACTTTCCTCCGTTGAAATTGTTGTAAGTCTGCGTGACCACGGATCGCGCCTTAGACATCCACAACACAATAGGCTCACTCTGAAGCTCATTGCGGATCAATGTCACGGTCTCCGCCAACATCGGTGTCTTGCCAGCGCCCGTCAGTGCCCCTAATGCTTGAAAAAAAGGATCCGCCGATCTGCGGGTTCGAGCACGCTGATCATGATTGGCAAAGAACGCATAGCGGCGCGCGATCTGAACCGCTGCATCGTTCTGAAATTTGATTTCTTTCATCCCTACTCGTTTTCAGTCTCGTTGTTGTAGGCGTCCGCGCGCGTGTTGAAGCCGATATGCTCCAAAATCCGATCAGGGATTTTGTAAAACTCCACGGTGCGACCTGAGTATGTCGCAACTGAGGCATAGACATGATAGCGATCCACTAAGCTATGCTTTTTTGCCTCTTCAACTATGGCCTTGAAGGTGTCTCGGTTGAGGTCTGAGGGCTGATCAGCTCCGTCCCAAATTAAGAAGAAGCCTTCATTGCGTACGTTCGTGGCGAAGAGAAAGCGGCGACTCCCCACTTCCGGCAAAAAGCGCGTGAGCGAAATCTTCGCCCGGTCTGACTTCTCCCAATGGCTTGTCAACAGCAAGTCGATCATCTCTTCTCGCTGTAAGGCGTTCACCGCGGCCGCGTCTACCTGTTGTCGCTTTAGCTCAATGAACTGGAATCCCCCGCCCAGTGGTTCGCGCATTCCGGACTTCCAATCGCCCTTAACAACTCGACGAATGCGATCTGCAGTCAGGGATTTGGCGTAGTGATCGCCCGTCTCATCATTGCCTTGCTCAATCATGACGAAACGGCGCGTTGCACCGCTCACTTTGTTTAACTCCAATACGGCGTGGCCCGTCGTGCCAGACCCAGCGAACGGGTCCAAAACGATGCCATCTGGTTTGCACCAGAGCTGGACAATCTTCGACATAAGTCTCAACGGCTTAACCGTCTTGAAGTTATGACCCTTACCCACAACCGCATCGAGTTCCGTTACGCCGGTCTGACTATGGCCGGATTGTTCGTGATCCCACGATTGCGTGCCGATATCCAGCGGAACTTCATAGTCCTCGTTAGCCCAATAAGTTAGGGGTACCTTGCCCTTCTTTACGTCTTTAAGGTAGCGCTTAAGTTGCGGACCAGTCTCACCTGACTGACCGAAATAAAGTTGGGGCCAGGCACCTGCTGCCAGCTTCTTCTGTGCAGCTGCTCGTGCTTTGGCTATCACCCTATCGCTGGACACACACGCACCATCCTCAAACTTTGCGCCTTTCAAGACCAAAGCTTTTACTTGTACAGTCTTCTTTGTAGCCTTTTCAATTACCACATTACCGTCATCAATCCACTGTTCCTGGTACTCGTGGCCCCATTGCTCAAGCCAGGCCTTCATGCTCCGCTTCTCGTTAGCCCAACAGCGTCCTTCAGGTGGATAGAACATCGTCCCATTGAAAGGGCTCTGTATGCCGTAAACCATCTTCTGGTGGGTCGAAGCATTGGGTCCGGAAGCGTCGCCCGACTTCCACTCGTTGGGGTCACCATCCACGGCAGTTTGGTAACGCGCGTCCATTTCCTCAGTGCGATCCAACAGTTGGGTCTTGGCTTTTTCAAGCTCCTTGGCATAAACCAACACGTATTCAGTCGCGGTGGACAATCCCCCTTTTTTACCCCCCGTGTCGCTTTTAGGCGAGTAAGCCTTTTGCCAATTAATGATGCCGATGCGGTTCTCCTCGCGGAACACTTCATCCATCAGCATCCCCAAACGGTAAAGTTCTCGGTGATCAATGCATATGGCAATGACACCGCCGGGTTTGAGCATATCGCGCATCATCCAGATGCGAGGCGTCATAAAGCGCAACCACTTGGAATGGCGTGAGCCATCCTCCTTGGGCACGAGTTCACCCAAGTCGGGGTCGTTGGGGTCTTTATCCCACTTGTCGTTGTAGCGAAAGTCCTCGCCAGTGTTGTAAGGTGGGTCTGTCAGGATCAGATCAACTTGGCCCCGATACTTATACAGTGTCACCATGGCGGACAGGTTTTCCCCGTCGATGATGATGTTCTGGCTTTGCGCCAGCGCCTCTCCTACCGAAGCACGCTGATTGATCTTGGTGAGCTTGGGCTTAACTTGGCGGATGATCTGCCACGGTGCTGTGCGACCCGTGTACGACATGATGATGCCATCCTTGCCGGCCTCCGCGCGCTCCGCGTCGTGCTGTTCGAGCAAACGTATTAGGTCACCGCGCGTCAACTGCTCATATGCCATTCTTAATCTCTCGTTATAAAGGCGGCTATTCAAGCCCACCCATGTCCATGGCAGGACCACGGCAAACTATCACCGCACACCATAGGTTAAAATTACTGTAATTTTATCCAGTGTTTTGACGCAAGTAAATCGACGTAGCGTACCAGCAGACTGAGTAGGTTGGAACCAAGAATGTCTAAGGGTGAGCTACTGGATTCAACGAATTTCTGGCAAATTTCTGGCAAATTGGTCAATAAAAAATCCATGCTATCTTATTGATAGCATGGATTTCAGTAACAACACAAAGAAATGGTAGGGCGTGAGTGACTTGAACACTCGACCAAAGGATTATGAGTCCTCTGCTCTAACCAACTGAGCTAACGCCCCACACAAGAGGGAGATTGTAAGGGCGTCCGGGTCCTGTTCCCGGCCCTACTTGCTATGGCTGAGGGCCGTGCTGACGAGCTTGGAGGTGATGTCGACGATCTGGATCATTTTTTCGTAGGGCATGCGCATGGGGCCTATAACACCCAGCGTACCCACCACCTGGCCGTCGACCTCATAAGGCGCGGTGACCACAGACAGTTCCTGGTAGGGAATGACCTGGCTTTCTCCGCCGATGTAGATACGAACGCCCTCGGCGCGGCTGGACACGTCGAGCAGGCGCATCAACTGCGCCTTTTGCTCGAAAAGGTCGAACAGCTTGCGCAGGTTGCCCATGTCGCCGGAAAAATCACTGACAGCCAGCAGGTTGCGCTCGCCGGAGATCACGACTTCATCACGCGACTCGATGGCTTCGGAACTGACTTTGACCGCGGCCTGCATCAGCGTGGCGATCTCGCCGCGCAGTGCCTCCACCTCGTTTTTGAGGCGCTCGCGCACTTCCTCGATGGCCATGCCGGCATAGTGCGAATTGAGGAAATTGGCGGCCTCCACCAGTTGCGATTGTGTGTAGTCGGCCTCAGTGAAGATGACACGGTTCTGCACGTCACCGTCGGGCGAAACAATGATCACGAGGAGGCGCTTTTCGGACAGGCGCAAAAACTCGATGTGGCGGAACACCGACGTCCGGCGCGGGGCCATGACCACGCCGACAAACTGCGACAGGCTGGACAGCATGTGCGCCGCGTTGCTGATCACCTTCTGCGGCTGGTCGGGCGCCAGCCGGGGGGCGCCGATCTGGCTGGCGGCGGAGAAGTTATCCCGCTGCGCGGTCAGCATGGTGTCGACGAAGAGTCGATAGCCGCGCGCCGTGGGAATGCGGCCGGCCGAGGTGTGCGGGCTGACGATCAGGCCCATATCCTCGAGGTCGCTCATCACATTGCGTATGGTGGCGGGAGACAGCTCCAGGCCCGAGGCCTTGGACAAGGTGCGCGAACCCACGGGTTGCCCGTCGGCGATATAGCGCTCCACCAGCGCCTTGAGAAGCAACCGCGCACGATCATCAAGCATGCCGATATTCTACGAAGCTTGGGCCGGATGTTGTGATGTAATTTGCCGATGAAATCGCAATTCCGCCATGTCGCGCTGATCGGCAAGTACCACGCGCAGGGTTCCCGCTCGGCACTGGAGGACATCGCGCATTTCCTCGGTACCCAGGGCTGCGAGGTGGCGATTGAGCAGGACACCGCCAGCAACACGGGCCTGACGCAGTTTCCGACGCTGGACGCGGCCGGCATAGGCGCCCAGTGTGACCTGGCCCTGGTGGTCGGCGGCGACGGCACCATGCTGGGCATAGGCCGGCTGCTGGCACAGTTCGGCATCCCGCTGGTGGGCATCAACCAGGGCCGGCTCGGCTTCATCACCGACATTCCTTTCGGGGACTACCAGGGCACGCTAACACCTATGCTGCGCGGCGAATACGAGGAAGACCGCCGCTGGATGATGCAGGCCAAGGTGGTGCGCGACGGCCGCTGCGTCTTCAGCGCCACCGCCATGAACGACGTCGTGGTCAATCGCGGCGCGACCGCCGGCATGGTGGAGCTTCGCGTGGAGGTGGACGGCCGCTTTGTGGCCAACCAGCGCGCCGACGGCCTGATCATCGCCTCGCCCACGGGCTCCACGGCCTATGCGCTTTCCGCCGGCGGCCCGCTGCTGCATCCCTCGATTGCCGGCTGGGTGCTGGCACCCATCGCGCCGCACACCCTGTCAAACCGGCCCATCGTGCTGTCGGACTCCGGCGAGATCACGATCGAGGTCGTCGCCGGTCGGGACGCCAGCGCCAACTTCGACATGCAGTCGCTGGCCAGCCTGCTGCACGGCGACCGCATCACCGTCAGGCGTTCGGAGCACCAGATGCGCTTTCTGCACCCCAAGGGCTGGAGCTACTTTGACACCTTGCGCAAAAAACTTCACTGGAATGAAGGCGTGGCCTGAGCGGCCCGGATTCACCTTATGAGCCTCAAAAGCATCTCGCTTCGCGATTTCGTCATCGTCCATGAACTCGAACTGGACCTGTCCGGCGGTTTCACCGTGCTCACGGGTGAAACCGGCGCCGGCAAATCCATCCTGATCGACGCCCTGCAACTGGCCCTGGGCGCCCGCGCCGATGCCGGCGTAGTGCGCGAAGGCGCGGCACGCTGCGAGATCAGCGCCGAGTTCGACAGCCCCAAGAGCCTGGCTCCCTGGCTGGAACAGGCCGGCTTCGACGGTGGCGACACCCTGCTGCTGCGCCGCACGGTGGATGCGCAAGGCAAGAGCCGGGCCTGGATCAACGGCAGCGCGGCAACCGCCACACAGCTCAAGGAAATCGCCGACCAGCTGGTCGATATCCACGGCCAGCATGCCTGGCAGAGCCTGACGCGGCCCGATGCGGTGCGCGGCCTGCTGGACTCCTATGCGGACGTTTCCACGGACGAGCTCTCGCGCCGCTGGCAACAATGGCGGCTGGCCCAGAAGACGCTTACCGAGGCGCGCGATGCCCAGGACAGCCTGCAGCGCGAGCGCGAACGCCTGGCCTGGCAGATCGGCGAGGTGGACAAGCTGGCACCCGGTGCCGACGAATGGGATGAACTCAATGCCCAACACGGGCGCCTGTCGAATGCCCAAGCCTTGCGCGATGCGGTGCAGACCGCCGTCGACGCGCTGCAGGAGGCCGACGAGAACGCCAATGGGCTGCTGGGCCGGGCCATTACCGCGCTGCAGGGCCAGGAGCACATAGAGCCCCAGTTCAAATCCATGGTGGAAGTCCTCAACGGCGCGCTGGCGCAGATGGAGGACACCGTCCATTCCCTCAATGGCTATGCCCGCCACGCCGAGCTGGAGCCGCAGCGCCTCGCCGAACTGGATGAGCGCCTGTCGCTGTGGGTCAGCCTGGCACGCCGCTACAAACGCACGCCGGCCGAATTGCCCGAGCTGCTGGCGTCCTGGCAGGCCGAGCTGCAAAAACTCAATGCCGCGGCCGACCTGGCCCAGCTGGAGAAGAACGAGGAGCAGGCCAAGGCAGCCTACCTCGAAGAAGCCGGCCAGGTGTCCAAGGCCCGCGGCAAAGCCGCTCCCAAACTGGCCAAAGCCATCACGCAAGCGATGCAGGGCCTGGGCATGCAAGGCGGCAAATTCGACGTCGCGCTGGCCAGACTCGAGCAACCCGCCCAACATGGCCTGGAACAAGCCGAATTCCTGGTGGCCGGCCACAGCGGTAGCACGCCGCGCCCGGTCGGCAAGGTGGCCTCCGGCGGCGAGCTGTCGCGCATCGCGCTGGCCATCGCGGTCACCACCAGCCAGCTCGGGCAGGCCGAGACGCTGATTTTTGACGAGGTGGATTCAGGCGTGGGCGGCGCTGTCGCCGAAACCGTGGGCCGGCTCATGAAGCAGCTGGGCAAGGACCGCCAGGTCATGGCCGTCACCCATTTGCCCCAGGTGGCGGCCTGTGCCGACCAGCACCTGGTGGTGGCCAAGCGCGCCGAGAACGGCGTCACCCTCAGTGCCGTCGACCATGTCAACGGCGAGCAGCGCGTGGCCGAAATCGCCCGCATGCTGGGCGGCGAGCGCCTCTCCGGCACCACGCTGGCCCATGCCAAGGAAATGCTGGGGCAGTGATGTCGGCACTGGAAATGGTCCTCATCACCGGGATGTCGGGCTCGGGGAAATCCGTAGCCTTGCACGCACTGGAAGATGCCGGCTACTACTGCGTGGACAACCTTCCTCCCGAGTTGCTCACCCCCTTTGTCGCACTGGAGCAGCAACATGGCGCCCGCAAGGTGGCGATCGCCATGGACGTGCGCAGCGCGACTTCGCTGCCCCTGGTACCGCAGCAGTTGCGCAAGCTGCGCGAATCCGGGGTGGTGGTGCAATCGCTGTTCCTGGACGCGAATACCGAAACCCTGGTGCGCCGCTTTTCGGAAACGCGGCGCCTGCACCCGCTGTCGCGCATAGACGCCTCCGACCAGCACCGCGCGCTGGTCGATGCCATCGAGCTGGAGCGTGAACTGCTCAGCGAAATGCGCGAGCAGGCCCACGTGCTGGACACCAGCATGATCCGCTCATCGCAGTTGCAGGGCTATGTGAAGTCGCTGATTTCCTCGCCCATTACGCAGCTCACGCTGGTGTTCGAGTCCTTCGCCTTCAAGCGCGGCGTTCCACTCGATGCTGACTACGTGTTCGATGTGCGCATGTTGCCTAACCCGCACTACGAGTCGGGCCTGCGCCATCTCACGGGGCTGGATGAGCCTGTGGCGGACTACCTCAAGGCGCATGCCGAGGTCAGCGAGATGTCCAGGCATATCGAACAATTCCTCAACCACTGGCTGAACGCGCTGGTGCGCGACCACCGCAGCTACGTGACCGTCGCCATAGGCTGTACCGGCGGCCAGCACCGGTCTGTCTTCCTGGTCGAGCAACTGGCGGCCATCTTCGGCCCTCACTGGCGCACGCTGAAGCGGCACCGCGAACTGGACGCTGGCTAAGGCAGCTCAAAAACAGGCGCGTTCAGGCGTCCCGCGCGAGCAGCTTGCGTACGGGCGCAGGGAGGCCCAGAGCAGGCCAGGCATCAGGGCCGAACCATCCGCCCGGCCGCTCTTGCGACACCATGGCCTTGGGCAGCGCCTGGTCCGCGCCAAATCCTGCGAGCCATGGCGACAGGTGCAGGTCCTTGTGCGTCAGCACATGGACAAACCCCGGCAGCGGATCCAGCCGTGATTGCAGCGAAGCCGGCAACACCGCCTTGAGTTCATCGTCGCTGTCAAACACGGGCAGGCAATACAGCCCGCCCCACACGCCCCGGCTGGGACGCTTTTCCAGCCAGACAGAACCATCAGGCCGCTGCGCCCACAGCAGGCTCAGGCCCTGGGCGCTGCGCTTGAGCTTTCTGGTCTTGACGGGGTACTTGCCGGGGTCACCCTCAGCGAAACCGCGGCACAGCCTCTGCACGGGGCATTGCAGGCATTGCGGCTGGCGCCCGGCGCAGATCGACGCACCGAGGTCCATCAGCCCCTGGGTGTAGCGCGGCATGGTGTTCGCGAGGTCCCGTCTGGGCAACAGTTCCGTGGCCAGGTTCCACAGCGTTTTCTCGTTGGCGCTCTGCGCAAGGTCCGCGGAAAACGCCAAGACCCGCGTGAGCACCCGCTTGACGTTTCCATCCAGGATCGCGACGCGCTCGCCGAAACAAAAGGAGGCAATCGCGGCCGCCGTCGAGCGGCCTATGCCGGGAAGGGTCTGGAGCTGCTCCGCCGTCCCCGGAAACTGCCCGCCATGCAGGTCCACGACCTCTTTCGCGCAGCGATGCAGATTGCGCGCGCGGCTGTAATAGCCCAGCCCGCTCCACAAGCCCAGTACTTCGTCTTCGCTCGCGGTCGCCAGGCCCGCGACCGTGGGAAAGCGCTCAAGGAATCGCGCGTAGTAATCGAGCACGGTCGCGACCTGCGTCTGCTGCAGCATGATTTCAGACAGCCACACGCGATAGGGATCGCGCGTGTTCTGCCAGGGCAAGCTATTACGCCCGTGCGTGCTTTGCCAGCGGACAATTTCCGTGGAAAAACCGGAGGGCAGGGTTTGCGGAGCGCCTGGCTTCATCGCTGGTTCACGTCTAGCAGGGGCCATGGCGCCCCAAGGCCGAAAGACCTGCCGGCAAGACTCAGGCGGCCTCGGGCAGAGCCGCGCCCTTGGCCGCAGCGGCGGCGTCCTGCGCCTTGTCCTGTGCGGAAGCGCCGCCCATCAGGTGCGCGGTCAACTCGGTGAGCTTGGCGTCAAGCTCGTTGAGAACGCCCTCTTGTTCGTCGATCTCTGCGATCCGCTCGTCCAGACCCGATGCCGCCTGCTGGATGCGCTCAATAGCCTCCAGCCTGCGGCCGAAATTGCGACGCCGCTCGCGCAACTGGGCGTCGAGCTGTGAGGCGGCCGACTTGTTCCAGAGCTCGACCTCGCCCAGCGCCGTTTCGTAGACCACGCGCAGGCGCGTGGCCAATGCGCGCACCAGGCGTTCGGAGAACTCCGCCTGGGACAGCTTGAGCACGTTGCCGAGCCCGAGGTATTGCAGATGGCTGCGCTCTATCAGTTCGAGGTCGTGCTCGTAGCGGATCAGTTCAGGCTCTTTGGGGGCCTGCAGCGAAAAACTGAACTCGGAATTGAGCTGGCGGAAGGATGCGGTCAGCATGGACTGGATTTCACCGCTCAGCACTTGCGATTTCTGCAGGCCCTCGCGCAGGCGCGAGAAGGTCTGCCCATAGGCCTTTTTGACGCCCAGCTTGATGCCTGGCTGCTTCAGCGCATTCGTGAGCTCGGCCAGCTCGGCCTTGAGCGTCGGCGTGCTGAGCAGGTTGAACAAGTCGCGCAGCATCTTGAGGTGGACCGAGCGCACCGCATGGATCTTGGCGCCGCTGGTGTCGAACTCGGCCTGCTCCTGCTCGATACGGCTGCGCATGTGCTTGATCACCGAGATGTTCTTGCCGCGCAGGCCGCGCAGCTCGATCATCTGCTCGGCCAGGTCGCGCCGGCGTATGTGCATGGCCCGCCCGGCTTCCGTGCGGAGCTCGCCGATGCCGGCGGCCACCGCCGTGCGCAGGATTTTCTGGCGCTGGCCCATCACGCCCTGCCCCAGTGCCAGCTCAAGCGCCGGCAGGTTGCTGGACTCCAGCAGCGCCTTGTCGCGGGTCACCTTGGCCACCAGGCCCTTCTGGGCCGAGACGGGGATGACCTGAGACTCCGGCAGGCCCAGGATTTCAGCCGAGGTGGCGCGCTGCCGGTCGATCTGCGCCTTGACCTGCTCGGGCGTGCTCAGCGCATCCCAGAGCGTGTCTATCTTGTTGAGCACCACCAGGCGCGCATCGCTGCCATCGCCTTCCGTGATCATGTGTTCGCGCCAGATCGACAGGTCGGACTTGGTGACGCCGGTATCGGCCGCCAGGATGAAAACCACGGCATGGGCCTGGGGGATCAGGCTCACGGTCAGTTCGGGCTCCGCGCCTATGGCGTTCAGGCCGGGGGTATCAAGAATCACCAGGCCCTGCTTGAGCAAGGGGTGCGCGATATTGATGAGCGCATGGCGCCATTTCGGCACTTCGATCAGGCCGTCCGGGCCGGCCAGCGGGTTGTCTTCGGGGTTGCTGTCATGCCAGAAGCCGAGAGCGCGCGCCTCGTCCTGGGTGACGTGCCGCACTTCGGCGACTTTTTCCAGGGCCTGGGCCAGCTGTGCAGGGTCGTTGACGTCCAGGTCCAGCCGGGTCCACTTTTCGGGCGCCATGCGCCATTCCATCAGCGCCTGTTTCTGCAACCGCGTCTCTATGGGCAGCAGGCGCAGGCAGGGCGGCACGTCGGCGTCGTAGCCGAGTTCGGTCGGGCACATGGTGGTGCGGCCGGCGCTTGCGGGCATGATGCGGCGGCCGTAACCGGCGAAAAAGATCGCATTGATCAGTTCGGACTTGCCGCGCGAGAATTCCGCCACGAAAGCCACCATGACCTTGTCGGAGCGCACCTGGGACTCCAGCCGCTGCAGGCGCTCCTCGACGGCCGCGTCGAGCAGGTCATGGTCTTTCATCCACTCAGCAAGCAGCTTCAGGCGAAGTGCAAATTCACGCCGCCACTGGCCATGCTGGTCAAATTGTTCGTTAAAAGACATCGGTCTTCCGTTAAGTGTGGTCGGTCAATATAGCATCGCAGCCCCGAAAGGCCTATTGGCGCGACTACGGACCCAGGTTCAAGGTTTCTGGCAGGTCGCGCAGTAAAAAGTGGAGCGCTGGCCCTGGCGCATGCTTTTGACCGGTGCGGCGCACACCCGGCACGGCTGGCCGGCCCGGTCGTAAACCATGGCCTCCAGCTGGAAATAGCCCGATTCACCCCAGGCATTGGAAAAGTCGCGCAAAGTGCTGCCGCCCTTTGTAACAGCCTGCGCCAGCACCTGGCGTATGGCTGCGTGGAGCAGCGCGGCGCGCGGCTTGCTGATGCGGCTGGCACGCGTGGTGGGCCTGATGCCGGCCATGAACAAGGCCTCGGACGCATATATATTGCCGACGCCCACCACCGCCTCCCCAGCCAGCAAAACCTGCTTGATGGCGGTTTGCCGCTGTTTGAGCGCCTGGTGGAAGCCCACCGCGTCAAAAGCCTCGCTGAGCGGCTCAACGCCCAGGCGGCCCAGCAGTTTTTGCGCGGCCGGGGCGTTTTCACCGCTGGCATAAACCACTGCACCAAAACGGCGCGGATCGTTGAGCCGCAGGGTGCCCTGGCTGGTGGCCATGTCGAAATGGTCGTGCTTGCCCGGCGCGGGAAAGCCGGTGCCAAAACTCACACTGCCGGACATGCCCAGGTGAATCAGCAGCAGGCCCTCGCTCAGGTCCACCAACAGGTATTTACCGCGCCTACGGACTGCCAATACCTGGCGGCCGATCAGTTGGCGCGGCTGGCAGCCCAGGGGCCAGCGCAAGGGCTTGCCCATCGCCACATGCTCGATGCGAGCGCCCGCGATGCGGTCTGCAAAACTCAGGCGGGTGACTTCGACTTCGGGCAGTTCAGGCATAGGTGTGGCAGCTTGGGGCACCGTCCGCAGGCGCAAGGGCGATTCGTGGCGCGGCGCCCGGCACAAAAGCTTTCAGGACGGCAGGGTAAAGCGGGAGCGCAGCCCGAAAGCATCAATTATCATGGTTCGATGAAGAAAAAAACTGGCCTTGCCGGCCTTGCCCTCAGTGGCCTGTGGTTTGCTACTTCCCTGGCCCTGGCGCAGACCGACGAGCCTGTGTCCGCAGCCCCCGCCACGTTGGGTGAAGCCAGGGCCGCGCAGGAAGCCGCGCCATCCTCTCTTCTGGACAGCGCCCTCTTCTACCAGTTGCTGGTCGGTGAAATGACCCTGCAGGATGGCGAGCCCGCCGCGGGCTTTGCCCTCATGCTGGACGCCGCCCGCAAGACCGGCGACCCGCAGCTTTACCAGCGCGCAACCGACATCGCCCTGCAATCGCGCTCAGGCGACGCGGCCCTGCAATCTGCCCGCGCCTGGAAGCAGGACCAGCCCACCTCACGCGAGGCAAATCGCTACGTACTGCAAATCCTGGTGGCGCTGAACCGCATCGCCGACACGGTGGAGCCGCTGCAAACCGAGATCAAGCTGGCGCCGGATGTGGAACGGCCTGCCGTCCTGGCCGCGGTACCGCGCGTGTACGCCCGCGCGGCCGACAAAAAACTGGCCAGCACCGTTGTCGAGGAAGCCCTGGCCAGCTACCTGGGCGACCCCGCCACCGCCGGTGCCGCCTGGACAGCAGTCGGCCGCATGCGTCTGGCGGCAGGCGACACCCAGGGTGCATTGGCGGCCGCCAGGCGTGGGCAGGCCGCCGCTCCTCGTGCCGAAGGCCCGGCGCTGGTGGCACTTGAACTGATGGACCCCAAGCAGCCCGAAGCCGAAGGCGTGGTCCGCAAATATTTCGAAGGCAACTCCAAGGCCATGCCTGAAATCAGGATGGCCTATGCCCGGGCCCTGTTGGACGCCCAACGCTATGCCGAGGCCTCCGCCCAGTTGCAGATCGTGACGCGCGAAAAGCCCGAGCTGCCCGAAGGCTGGCTGGTGCTGGGCTCCCTGCAATTGCAGGACAACCAGCTGGCCCAGGCGCAAAGCTCGCTGGAGCGCTATGTCGGCCTGGCACAACAGCAGACGTCGGAAGGTGAGCGCAACCGCGGCCTGGCGCAGGCCTATCTATCACTCTCGCAGCTCGCGGAAAAACGCAAGGATTACGCCACGGCGGAAAGCTGGCTCGCCAAGATTGACAACCCTTCCGACCTGGCGCAGGCGCAGACCCGGCGCGCATCCATCCTGGCCAGCCAGGGCAAGCTCGAGGAAGGCCGCCAGCTGATCCGCAAGCTGCCCGAGCGCAATCCGGCGGAAGCCAGGATGAAGGTCAACGCGGAAGTGTCCCTGCTGCGCGAGTTCAAGCAGTACCAGCTGGCCCATGATGTGCTGGCACAGGCCCTGGCCAAGGCGCCGGAAGAAACCGAGCTGCTCTACGACCAGGCCATGATGGCCGAAAAGCTGGGCAAGCTCGACGAGATGGAAAGCCTGCTGCGCAAGGTCATCCAGCTCAAGCCCGACTACCACCACGCCTACAACGCCCTGGGTTATTCGCTCGCGGATCGCAGCGTGCGGCTACCCGAGGCGCGCGCGCTGATTCGCAAGGCGCTGGAATTCGCCCCTTCCGATCCTTTTATCGGTGACAGCCTGGGCTGGGTGGAATTTCGCATGGGCAACAACGCCGAGGCCGCGCGCATCTTCGAGGCCGCCTACAAGGCAAAGCCCGATGCCGAGATCGCAGCACATTTCGGTGAAGTGCTCTGGGCCATGGGCCAGCGTGACCGCGCCATCGCCATCTGGAAGGAAGGCCGGCTGCTCAATCCCGAGAACGAAACGCTGCTTGAAACGCTCAAGCGCCTGCGCGTGAAGCTTTAGTAGCCGGGAACACCTACCTTGCCGCTCATCTTCCATACGCAGCTGGCCCGGCTGGCCTTCATCTTCGCGAGCCTTTTCACGGCATTTTTCCTCGCCAGCTGCGCCCAGGCGCCCAGGGCCACGGCCCAGGACGGCCTGAAAAACGAATTCTGGACCGGCCGCATCAGCCTGCAGGTGCGAAGCGAGCCGGCGCAGTCTTTTTCGGCCAGCTTCGACCTCAAAGGAAGCAGTGAACGCGGTGAGCTGACACTGGTCAGCCCCCTGGGCAATGTGCTGGGCGTGCTGCGCTGGTCGCCCGGCGAGGCGGTGCTGGACTCGGGCAGCGGCAAGGTCCAGCGCTTTGCTTCCGTCGATGAGCTGATGGCCCAGGCCACCGGCGCGGCCGTACCGCTGGGGGCATTGTTCGCCTGGCTGCGCGGAGAAAATGCAGCCGCCAGTGGCTGGTCGGCCGACCTTTCGCGCTACCAGGACGGCCGCATCTCGGCCAAAAGGTCCCAGCCGGCACCCCAGGCCGACCTGCGTGTGGTCCTCGACCGATAGCCGTTCCCACCGCCCTCCCCCTTCCTCAATGACTTCCATCGCTTCTGCTTCACGCCCTGTGCAGCCGCTCAAGGCCCTCTACGACGTGCCGGCACCCTCCAAGCTCAATCTTTTCCTGCACATCACCGGCCGCAGGCCGGACGGCTACCACCTGCTGCAGTCCGTCTTCATGCTGATCGACTGGTGCGACACCCTGCACTTTGAATTGCGCACCGACGGCCGGATCAGCCGGGAGGACCTGGAAACCGACGGCCAAATGGCCGAAGCCCTGCCCGCGGACGACCTCGCGGTGCGCGCCGCCAAGGCGCTGCAGGCCGCCTGCGGCATCTCGCTGGGGGTGCATATCGGCCTGCAAAAACGGATTCCCTCCCAGGCCGGGATGGGCGGCGGCTCCTCGGATGCGGCCAGCTGCCTGCTGGCCCTGCAACGGCTGTGGGGCGTGCGGCTGCCGCCGCAGGAATTGCGCGCCCTTGCCCTGTCGCTGGGGGCCGACGTGCCATTTTTCCTCTCCGGCGGTCACGCGTGGGTCGAGGGTATTGGGGAGAAAATCACACCGCTGGCCCTGCCGCCAGCCCATTTTGTGGTGGTCAAGCCGGCTGCCGGGCTCCCCACCCAAGGTATTTTCAGCGCACCCGGGCTCAAACGCGACACAGAAACTGCTACAATCCAAGGCTTTGCTGCAAATGCTGAAGCCCAGTCGAAATCATTTGATTTCGGATTCGGCCGCAACGACTTGCAGCCGGTAGCGCAGGAGATGTGCCCGCAGATAGGCCAATCACTCGATTGGCTGAGAAGCAGGAACCTTCAAGGACGCATGACCGGCTCCGGAAGTGCTGTATTTGCGCAGTTGCCGCATGAAGCGGATTTGCCAGATACCTCAGGCCTGCCTGATGGTTGGAAAGTCCGCAAATGCAGTAATTTGGAGGCGCATCCCCTGGCCGGTTGGTAAAATAACCGCTCTCGAAATGTGCTTCCAAGCGACCATAAATGAATAAGTTATAGGTCTGTTGTTGGCAACAACAACTGTCCTGTGTAGGGGTGTCGCCAAGCTGGTTAAGGCACCGGATTTTGATTCCGGCATTCGCAGGTTCGAATCCTTCCACCCCTGCCAAATTTGAAGACCGAGGGCCACCGCCCCGGTATGGCGGACCCGCCTGGAGCGGGCCCGCGTGGCTCCTGACAGACCCGCATGATGTGTATCAGCGGGTCTGTGTGTTTTTGGAAACACGGCAGGCAAGCGGCGCTCACTGCCAAGCCCCGTTGCAACGTGTTGTCCCCGTGCGTATTTTGCTTTGATCAGAAATTTCAGCCACGTCCAAGTCCTTGTAGCAGCTGGGCCCCACATGCAAACGCACCACCCCGATTTCATGGTTTTCACCGGCAATGCCAATCCGAGCATGGCCTCCGACATCGCCCAGAACCTGGGCATTTCGCTGGGCGCGGCCCACGTGGGGCGCTTTTCGGATGGTGAAGTCACCGTCGAGATCCAGCAGAACGTGCGGGCCCGCGATGTGTTCGTGGTGCAGTCGACCTGCGCGCCGACCAACGACAACCTGATGGAATTGCTCATCATGGTCGACGCGCTGAAGCGGGCTTCGGCCGAGCGCATCGCCGCGGTGATCCCGTATTTCGGCTACGCCCGGCAAGACCGCCGCCCGCGTTCGGCGCGTGTGCCCATCACGGCCAAGGTGGTGGCCAACATGCTTCAGGCCGTGGGTGTGTCGCGTGTGCTGACGATGGACCTGCATGCCGACCAGATCCAGGGCTTTTTCGACATCCCGGTCGACAACATTTACGCGTCGCCGGTGCTGCTGGGCGATTTGCGCCAGAAAAATTATGCCGACCTGATGGTCGTCTCGCCCGACGTGGGCGGCGTGGTGCGCGCCCGGGCGCTGGCCAAGCAGCTGGGCTGCGACATGGCCATCATCGACAAGCGCCGCCCCAAGGCGAACGTGTCGGAAGTGATGCACGTGATCGGCGATATCGAAGGCCGCAACTGCGTGATCATGGACGACATGATCGACACGGCCGGCACGCTGGTCAAGGCCGCCGAAGTGCTCAAGGAGCGCGGCGCCAAGAAGGTTTACGCCTATTGCACGCACCCGATTTTTTCGGGCCCGGCCATAGACCGCATCGCCAAGGGCGACGCGCTCGACGAAGTGGTGATCACCAACACCATTCCGCTGAGCCCCAATGCGGCAGGCTGCAAGAAGATTCGCCAGCTCTCCGTGGCGCCGCTGATCGCTGAGACCATTCAGCGCATCGCCAAGGGAGAGTCGGTCATGAGTTTGTTTTCGGACCAGGACAACCTGTTCTGATCCGAGGCAAAACGTAGCTGCCCTCGCCGCTTGATGATCATTTCATCATGGGGCAAAAGCAGCGATTCAAGGCAATAGCCTTTTAAACCAGAACGAGACTGGTCGCGGTCCGTTCTTTATTGGAGTTGATTATGAAATTCGTCGCTTTTGAGCGCGCAAAGCAGGGCACGGGTGCGAGCCGCCGTCTCCGCATCACCGGCCGCACGCCCGGTATTGTTTACGGTGGCACCGGTGAACCCACGCTGATCGAAATCGATCACAACGCCTTGTTCCATGCCATCAAGAAAGAAGCGTTCCATGCTTCCATCCTCGAGATGGAACTGGGCGGCAAAGCACAAAAAGTTCTGCTGCGCGACCTGCAAATGCACCCCTACAAGCAGCAGATCCTGCACATCGACTTCCAGCGCGTTGAAGCCAAGACCAAGATGACCGTCAAGGTGCCCCTGCACTACAGCGGTGAAGAAGAGTCCCCGGCCGTCAAGACCGAGAACTGCCTGGTCAACCACGTGCTGACCGAGCTGACTGTCTCCTGCTTCCCGGCCGACATCCCCGAATTCATCGCCGTCGACCTGAGCGGCCTGAAAAAGGGCTCGTCGCTGCACATCAAGGACATCACCCTGCCTAAGGGCGTGAAGTTTGTCGCCAAGGGCCAGGACAACCCAGTGCTGGTGTCCGTGTCGGCCGTGTCTGAAGAAGCCGAGGCCGATGCTGCAGCAGCCGCTGCCGCAGCCGCACCGGTGGATCCGAAGGCTGCCAAGGCTGCTGCCGCCAAGGAAGCCAAGGCCGGCGCCAAGGCTGACGCAGCCAAGCCTGCCGCCAAGAAGTAATCCACTTCGCGAACCGGCCTGAGAAGGCCCAAGGCCCTTGTCCTCTTGCGGGACAAGGGCCTTTTTACTGGCCCCTAGAATTGGACGGATGGAAACTTCCGCATGATTAAATTATTTGTAGGCCTCGGCAACCCGGGCCCTGAATACGAAGCCACACGCCACAACGCCGGCTTCTGGTGGATAGACGAACTCTCGCGCGAACTCAAGGCGCCGCTGAGCCTCGACAAGAGCTATCACGGCCAGGTCGCCCGCACCACAGTGAACGGCCAGAACGTCTGGCTGCTCAAGCCGCTGACTTTCATGAACGTGTCGGGCAAATCCGTCGCGGCGCTGGCCCGCTTTTTCAAGATCACGCCCGAGGAGGTGCTGGTGGCGCACGACGAAATGGACATCGTGCCCGGACAGGTCAAACTCAAGTTCGGAGGCAGCCACGCCGGCCACAACGGCCTGCGCGACATCCATGCGCAACTCGGCACGCCCGACTACTGGCGCCTGCGCATAGGCGTGGGCCATCCCGGCGTCAAGGCTGAAGTGGTCAACTGGGTTCTGAAAAAACCCTCGGCCGAGCACCGCACCGCCATTGAAGACAGCATCGCGCGTTGCCTCAAGGCCGTGCCGGAACTGCTCAAGGGCGAGATGGAAAAAGCGACGATGATGATCCACACCAGCACGCCGCCGCGTCCCAAGCCGCCGCGCAAGGTCGAGCCGGAAACGGAAGACTGAGAGCGGCAAGCCCTCAACGGGGCGTGACGGTGGGAATCAGGGCCTGCAGGCGCTGGTATTTTTCCCACAGGGTTTCCCGCGTTTCGATGTGCTGCGGGTTCAGGGGAATACAGGCCACAGGGCAAACCTGCACGCACTGCGGCTCATCGAAATGGCCCACGCATTCGGTGCATTTGTGCGGGTCGATTTCGTAGATTTCCTTGCCCAGGTAGATCGCCTGGTTGGGGCATTCGGGCTCGCAGACGTCGCAGTTGATGCATTCGTCGGTGATCATCAGGGCCATGGGTCACCCTCCCTTCGCTGCCTGGTGCGCGGCCGCCAGGGCCGAGGCTACCGCCGGGCTCACCATCTGCGCCACGTCGCCGCCCAGCTTGCTGATCTCACGCACCAGCGTGCTGCTAATGCATTGCAGCGGCGCATCGGGCAGCAAAAACACGGTTTCCACCTGCGGGCGCAGCTTGCGGTTCATGGCCGCCATCTGGGCTTCATAGTCGAAGTCCGTCAGGTTGCGGATGCCGCGCACCACGGCCGAGGCCTTTCGCGCGGCGCAGAAATCCATGATCAGGCCGTCAAAAGGCAGCACGGCCACACCGGCAATACCTTCAGTCGCCGCCTTCACCTGCGCCACACGGTCGTCCAGCGAGAACAGCGTCTTCTTGTGGTGGGCCACGGCCACGGCGATGACGAGCTGGTCAAACAGCCCGGCCGCGCGGCGCACGACATCGTCATGCCCCAGTGTGAAGGGGTCAAAAGTGCCGGAATAGACAGCGATGCGCGGGGTGGCCATGGCTGGAATTATGCCCGCCCCGCTACCAAAACCCGCCCAACGGCCCCTGTAACCACGCGGCAGGCAAGGCTTGGCGGCTAAGCGCCCAGCCCGGCCAGCAGGTGAAAGTGCACGGCGCCGGCCTTGCCGCTGCGGTGCAGCTTGAGGCCCAGGGGCAGCAAGTCCTCGTCGCTCCAGGCTTTGGGTGCTTCCAGGTAGACCAGGCCCGTCGGGCCTATGGCGCGCGTGGCGGCCTGCAGCGCGGACTCAAACAGGGTGGATTCAAAAGGCGGGTCCAACAGGACCAGTTGCAGGCTGCCAGGCGCAACGCGTTTAAGGGCGCTGAGCCCGTCGCCGCGCTCGATACGGCACATATCGGCCTTGAGCCTGCCCTGCACCGCCTGGAGCTGCAGCGCCAGGGCCGGGTCCTGCTCGCACAGCAGCACATCGGCAGCGCCGCGCGAAGCGGCCTCAAAACCCAGCGCGCCGGTGCCGGCGAACACGTCCATGCAGCGCCAGCCCGTCAGGTCCTGGCCCAGCCAGTTGAACAGGGTTTCGCGCACGCGGTCGGGTGTGGGGCGCAGGCCGGGCTTGCTGGGAACCGGCAGTTTGCTGCGCTTGTACAGCCCGCCAATGATGCGAATCTCGCCCGGCGGCACGGTCTTGCGCGCCACCACTTTGCCGCCCTTGGGACGAGAGGGCTTGCCGGCATCGGTACCGGCGGAGGACGAAGTCGGGGTGTATTTCATGGCGCGGCACCCAGGATCAGGGTTACCATTTTCTCGGGTTGCAGCTTGCGCGCGAAGGCTGCCTTGATGTCCGCCACTGTCACTTTGTCCACCTGCTGGGTCCAGGTGTCCAGGTAGTCCAGCGGCAGGCCGTTCCAGGCGATGCCGGCGATGTTGTCCAGCAGCTTGCGGTTGCTGTCTATGCGCAGCGCAAAACCGCCTACGAGGTTGTCCTTGGCGGCTTTCAGTTCGGCCTCGGTGGGGCCGTTGGTGACGAAGTCTTTGACCACCTCACGCACCAGCTTCACCGCCTGGTCGGTCTGGTCGGGCCGCGTCTGCAGGCCCACAGTGAAGCTGCCGGCGTGCAGGCCGGGAGAAAAATAGCTGTAGACACCGTAAGTCAGCCCCCGCTTTTCACGCACTTCCCGCGTCAGGCGGGAAACAAAACCACCGCCACCCAGGATGTAGTTGCCGACGGTCAGCGCGAAATAGTCCGGATCGTCACGCTTGAAGCCGGGCTGGCCCATGAGCACATGGGCCTGCGCCGAATCAAAGGGAATGCGCTTTTCCTCTGCCTGGGCCAGGGGCGCCACCTCGGGCACCTGCGGCTGGGGCGGCAGGCTGGCGCAGGGCACTTGCGGCAGGCGCGACAGCAGGCGCGCCGCGATCTCGTCGGCTTGTGCGCGCGTCACGGCGCCCACCATGCTGATGCGCGCGCGGCAGGCCGCCACACCCGAGGTATAGAAGGCACGCATGTCGGCTACGCTGATACGCGCCAGCGTCGCTTCGGTCGCCTCATAGCCGTAGGGGTGTGTACCGTACACCGCCTTCGCGTAAGCGCGCGCAATGATGCTGCCGGGCCGGGTGTACGACTCCTTGATCGAAGCCACCACACGCTCGCGTTCGCGCTGCCAGATATCGCCCGGAAAGGATGGCTCGGCGATCTGGCGCGCCGCGAGCGCCACGGCCTTGCCCAACAATTCAGGATCGGTCAGCGAGCGCAGCGAAAAACCCAGGCGCTCGCCGGTGGCGCTGGCACCAAACTGCGCGCCCAGGTCGGCCCAGGCTTCGCTCAGCGCATTTTCATCCATGGCCGGCGCGCCGTTTTTGGCTTCCAGGCCTTTGTCCAACATGGTGGCGGTCATGCTCGCCAGGCCCGCCTGTGCCGCCGGGTCGCGCCGGCTGCCGGCGTCAAAGTCGATCTGCACATCCAGCATGGCGATGGCCGGGCTCTCGACCAGGTAAACCTGGGCGCCGCCGGGCTGTGTCCAATGCTGGATAGGGATGGCCGCATTGGCCGTTGCCTGCAGGCACAGGCACAGCAAGCCGGCCGCCCAGAGGATAAAAGGGCGCTTGGCCGGGTTTGTCGTCACGGTTTTCATGGGATTGAGCTTGTCGGGTTCAGGAGCCGGCGTCATGGCGGATGGAAACCGCCGGCTTGCGGGGTTTGCGATTGGGATCCACCGGCTGGGGAAGCAAGGTCACCTGGGTCATCTGGTCGTCGCCGAAGTATCTGGCGGCCACCGCCTGCACTTCAGCGGCCGTGACACGGCGCAGGCCGGCGATCACGCGTTCGCTGCCGTCCAGCGGCAGGCCCTGTATCCAGTTGGCGCCCAGTTCGCGGGCCTGGCTGAACACGGAATCGAGCTTGTAGGTTTCGCTGGCCACCCACTGGGTTTTCACGCGCTTGAGTTCCGCTTCGCTCACGCCTTCACGGGCAATCAGGGCTACCTCCCGGCGCAAAGCATCGGCCACCTGCTGCGTGGTCTTGCCGTCCGCGGGAATGCCGTCGAGCACAAACAGCTGCGGCCCGCGCCCCAACAGGCCGTTGGAGGCACCCGCGCCGTCGGCCACCCTGGCGCCCCCTTGCACCAGGGCACGCTCCAGACGGGCGCCACCATAGCCGTCAAGCACCGCGGCCAGCACGGTCAGGGCCAGCGCGTCGCGGCTGCCCTCCGCTGTGGGCGAGGCCGGCGCACCTGGGACTGGATCCAGCAGATCGGCCGGCTCCAGCTTGGGCACCTTGAAGGACATGCTCACATAGGCCTGGCTGGCCGGGGCCTTGTAGTCCAGGCGGCGCTGGCCGTCCTGCTCGGGCTCGGTGCGGGGCTTGCGCACAGGCACCGGCCGCGCGGGAATGCCGCCATAGTATTTTTCGGCCAGCCTCTTGACCTGGGCGACTTCCACATCGCCCGCCACCACCACGGCCGCGTTGGCCGGCACGTACCAGCGCCGGTAAAAATCGCGCACGTCGGCCGCCGTCATGGCGTCCAGGTCGCTCATCCAGCCGACGACGGGGCGCCGGTAGGGCGACGCGATAAAAGTCATGGCCGTGCCCTGCTCATACAGCATAGCGCGCGGCGAATCCTCGGTGCGCAGGCGGCGCTCCTCCTTGACCACCTCGATCTCGCGCTTGAACTCCTCATCGGGCCATTGCATGTGGGCGAAGCGATCAGCCTCCAGCCGCATCACATCCTCCAGCTTCCCAGCCGGAATCTGCTGGTGGTAACCGGTGTAGTCGCGGGTGGTGAAGGCGTTGTCGCGGCCGCCCAACGCAGCCACCCGCTTGGAGAAGTCGCCGGGCTTCACGGTCGGCGTGCCCTTGAACATCATGTGCTCCAGCGCATGGGCCACACCCGAGGTGCCGTCCACCTCGTCCATGGAGCCGACCCGCACCCACAGCATGTGCGCCACCGTGGGGGCGCGGTGGTCGGGTTTGACAATCACCGTCAGGCCGTTGGCCAGCGTGAATTTCTCCACCGGTGCCGCGGCGGGCGTCTGGGCCCAGGCGGCAGCTCCCAGGCACAGCGCAAGCAGGGCGGCCGTGACGTGGGGAAGGCGAAAAACGGGGCGGGAGAAGGGTACTGGCGGCGGAAAAAGGGCTTGGCTGGGGTGTTTCATAGAATGGATGGGTGGCGCGGCACGCTGTCCGGCAGCTCTGCAACAGCCCACTAGGACTCACAAGCATACCCAATGTTCAGTTTTTTCAAGAAAAAACCCCCTGCCCCCTCCGTTGCGCCCTCCCCGGCCCCCGGGACCCCGCCGGCTACGGGCAACGCACCGGCGCCCGCCGCAGGAGGACTGATAGGCAGCGCCCTGGTTACCCCCATCACCATACCGGTCCCCGGTGCCGCCGCGCCGGAGCGCGAACGCTGGCTGGCCAAGCTGCAAAACGGCCTGCGCAAGACCGGCTCCAGCATTTCGTCGGTGTTCACCGGCAGCCGCATCGATGACGCGCTGTACGAAGACCTTGAAACCGCGCTGCTGATGGCCGACACCGGCACCAAGGCCACCGAACACCTGTTGGCCGAGGTCAAGCGCCGCGTGCGCGAAGGCGGCATGACCCATCCCGTGGCCGTCAAGAACGCGCTGGTGGATTCGATCTCGCAATTGCTCAAACCGCTGGAGCAGCCGCTGGTGATAGGCCAGTACCAGCCCACCGTGATCATGGTGACCGGCGTGAACGGCGCCGGCAAGACCACCTCCATCGGCAAGCTCACGCGCCACCTGGCCACCGAAGGCGCGTCGGTGCTGCTCGCGGCGGCCGATACCTTTCGCGCGGCGGCGCGCGAGCAACTCAGCGTCTGGGCCGACCGCAACACCGTCGAGATCGTGAGCCAGGAAGGCGGCGACCCCGCCGCCGTGAGCTTTGACGCCGTGAGCGCCAGCAAGGCGCGCGGCAAGGATGTGGTGCTGGTCGATACCGCCGGCCGCCTGCCCACGCAGCTGCACCTCATGGAAGAGCTGCGCAAGATCAAACGCGTGGTCCAGAAGGCCGACGCCACGGCTCCCCATGAAGTGTTGCTGGTCATCGACGGCAACACCGGCCAGAACGCCCTGGCCCAGGTCAAGGCTTTTGACGACACCTTGCAGCTGACAGGCCTGATCGTGACCAAGCTGGACGGCACTGCCAAGGGCGGTGTACTGGCCGCTATCGCCCTATGGGCGCGTGAACGCGCGCTGGCATCGCCGGCGCTGCGCCCCGTGTCGGTGTATTTCATCGGCGTCGGTGAACAGCTCGAAGACCTGGAAACTTTCAACGCGCGCGAATTCGCGCAGGCGCTGCTCGGCTGAGGCCGCCACTATTTCAAGGAGCGATTGAAGTGGATGCTCGCCTCACGGGCGTCTAAGCACGTCTTCGAGCATGGCGGCACCGGAGTGGCTTCCGGCCACCAGCATCCGGCTTTCCAGCAAAGGCAGACCATCCAAGGGCTGCAGCACGGCACCGGCTTCGCGCAGCAGCACCGCGCCGGCCGCGGCGTCCCAGGCACCCATGCCGCGCTCCCAGAAGGCGTCGGCCCTGCCGGCCGCGACATAAGCCAGTTCCAGCGCCATCGCCCCACTGCGGCGCACCTGGCCGAAGCTTTTCAGCACACGGCCGAACTCGGCAAGGTAGTCGTCCATAAACGGCGCACCGGGTTTGGGAAACACCGTGGCCACCAGGCATTGGCCCGGCGGGCGCGCATCGGCGCAAGCAATGGCTTGTCCGTTCAGCCTGGCACCGAGGCCGGCTGCAGCAGTGAAGACTTCATCGCGCGAAGGGTCGACGATCACGCCCAGCACCGGTTCACGGCCCACACAGAGCGCAATCGATACCGCGTACTGGGGATAGCCGCGTGCGAAGTTCGCCGTACCGTCAATCGGGTCGACCAGCCAGGTGGCTTCGTCCGTCAACTCACCGCCGCCCTCTTCCCCAACAAAGCGTCCCTGCGGCAGGGCGTGCTGCAAGGCTTTGCGCAAGTGCTCTTCCACCTCGCGGTCAAAGCGCGTGACCCAATCGCCGGGGGCTTTCTGGCTGACGTCGGCGGGTCTCAGCGCTGCCCGCGCCTCTTTGATGCGGATGGCCGCTTCCACGCCGGCAAGCCGGGCTTTCTCCAGCAAAAGAACAAGGTCCATGCTCAGGCTTTCTTGGACAGCACACTGACGTAGTCGTGCGCCTGGGTGTTGATGGTCGACACGCGGTACTCCACCGGCTTGTCGCCAAAGGTCAGGGCGAGCCGGTGCACTTCCATCACCGGGGTGCCTGCTGCCACGCCCAGCACACGGGCCGTGGTTTTGTCTGCCGCCGCCGCACGCGCGCGCTCCTGCGCGCGCAGCACCGTGATGCCGAAATCCGTCTGGTACAGCGCATAAATGGTGCTGGGCCTTTCGATAAAGCGTTTTTCCGTGAGGTTGCGAAACAGCGCGGCGGATATTGACAGCCTGTCGTGCATCACCACCCGGCCGCGCAGGGCAAGCCGGTTCTCGGCCCTGAACACGGGCTCGCCCGTCTTGATGCGCAAGGCTACGGCCTCGGCCTCCGTCGCCCTCTCGCGCGCGAAGGCGATGCAATTGATCTCGGGGTAATCGCGCTCGCCTGTTTCATCGTCGTCGCCGAAACTCCCGCGCGGCTCCACATGGAAAAACTGGAACATGAAACGCGCATCGGTGTGCGGTGCCACAAAGGTACCTTTGCCCTGGCGGCGCAACAGCACGTGTTCGTGCACCAGCTCATCCACCGCATGGCGCAAGGTGCCCACGCTGACCTGCAAACCCGTGGCAATTTCGGTTTCACTGGGCAGGGGTTTACCCGGACCATAGTGGCCTGCCTCTATGAGTTTTTGCAGCTCGCGCTTGACCTGGCGGTACAGCGGCAACGCATCCCCGCCCGCCAGCGGGCGCAGGGGTGTAGGTCTGGTTTTCACGTTCACGGCGCCCATTGAAACACCGATGGCCCGGCCCTACAAGTCATATATATGAGTTAATTGACAAGGTATGGCCCCTCCATAAAACTGGCGGCTCGATTCAACCCAGCCCCTGATGGAGAACCCATGATTCATTTTGTATTGCACGACGCCAAAGACACCGTGGCTGTCGTGGTGGTGGAAGGTGTGAAGGCCGGGACCGCCATGACCGGCTGGATCATGGACGAAGACCGCATGATCAACGTGCAGGCCCAGCAGGACATTCCCATCGGCCACAAGGTGGCGCTCAAGGACATGGCCGTTGGCGATACGGTGCTCAAGTACGGAATCGACATGGGCAAGGTGGTCGCCAATATCAAAGCGGGCCAACACGCGCATGTTCACAACATCAAAACCAAACGCTGGTAGTTGATGGCTTGCCTGGCTACTGCGCGTGCGGAATGCCGCGTTGCAAATCCTCGCCGGGCAGGAGCCGTCTGCGGTTTGCGCCTTGCCTGCCGCCCGGTCGCTGCGCCATCCAAACCATCAACTCAAAGCTTTAAAAGGATTTCCCCATGTCAGTCATTAACAAAGACACCACCTTCCTGGGTTATCGCCGTGAGAACGGCCGCGTCGGCGTGCGCAACCACGTCATCATCCTGCCGCTGGACGACCTCTCCAACGCCGCGGCGGAAGCTGTGGCCCACAACATCAAGGGCAGCATGGCGATCCCGCATCCCTACGGCCGCCTGCAGTTCGGCGCCGACCTGGAGCTGCATTTCCGCACGCTGATTGGCGCGGGCTGCAATCCCAACGTCGCGGCCGTGGTGGTGATCGGCATTGAAGACGGCTGGACCAAGAAAGTGGTCGATGGCATCGCCACCACCGGCAAGCCGGTTGTGGGCTTCGGCATCGAAGGCCATGGCGACCACGAAACCATCATGAAGGCCTCCAAGGCGGCACGCGAGTATGTGCAGTGGGCCAGCGAAAAACAGCGCGAGGTTTGCGGCATCTCTGAACTCTGGGTGTCCACCAAATGCGGCGAATCTGACACCACATCAGGCTGCGGCGCCAATCCCACGGTGGGCAACGCTTTTGACAAACTGCACCCGCTGGGCAACTACCTGTGCTTCGGCGAAACCTCTGAAATCACGGGCGGCGAAAAAATCGTGGCCGACCGATGCGCCAACGATGCGGTGCGCGACCAGTTCATGTTCATGTTCAACCGCTACCAGGACATGATCAACCGCCACAAGACCAGCGACCTGTCCGACTCGCAACCGACCAAGGGCAACATCGCCGGCGGCCTTACGACCATCGAGGAAAAAGCCCTGGGCAACATCCAGAAGATCGGCAAGGTCTGCACGGTCGACGGTGTCATCGACAAGGCCGAGAAGCCCACGCATCCGGGCCTGTGGTTCATGGATTCGTCCAGTGCGGCCGCCGAGATGGTGACCCTGTGTGCCGCCTCCGGCTATGCGGTCCACTTCTTCCCCACGGGCCAGGGCAATGTGATCGGCAATGCCATCGTGCCGGTGATCAAGATCTGCTCGAACCCGCGCACGGTGCGCCTGATGAGCGAGCACATCGACGTGGACACCTCGGGCCTGCTGCAGCGCGAGATCACGCTGGACCAGGCCGGCGACAAGCTGCTGGAAAACATGCTGCGCACGGCCAACGGCCGCCTCACCGCGGCCGAGGCCCTGGGCCACCGCGAGTTCGTGCTGACGCGCCTCTTCGAATCCGCGTGAGGCGGCCACAACATGGCGCGCATAGTCATCTGTGAGTTCATGGACGAGGGCGCCGTAGCGCGCCTTGCAGCCGCACACGATGTGCTTTACGACCCCAAGCTGGTGGGCGATGCCGCTCGCCTGCGGGCCGAGGCCGCTGGCGCCGACGCCCTGGTGGTGCGCAACCTGACACAGGTGCGCGGCGAACTGCTGGAAGCGATGGTGCATTGCAAAGTCGTGGGGCGGCTGGGCGTGGGCCTGGACAACATCGACATGCCGGCCTGTGAAGCCAGGGGCATCAAGGTCATACCCGCGACCGGTGCCAACGCGCTCAGCGTGGCGGAATACGTGATCGCCAGCACCATGCTGTTGCTGCGCGGCGCTTTCGCATCCACCGGCGCGGTTGCCGCCGGCCAGTGGCCGCGTGCGGCGCTGGGCAACGGGCGCGAGACCGCCGGACAGACGCTGGGCATCATCGGCTTCGGCTCCATCGGCCAGACCACGGCGCGCCTGGCGCTCGGCCTGGGCATGCGGGTCATCGCGCACGACGCGATGTTGCCGCCCGACGCGCCCGTGTTCGCGCAGTCCGGCGTCCGGCCTGTGGGGCTGGATGAACTCGTGCGCAGCGCCGACGCCGTCACGCTGCATATCCCCCTGCTCGACAGCACGCGCGGCCTCTTCAATGCGGCCCGCATCGCCGAAATGAAAAAAGGCGCGGTGCTGATCAACACTTCGCGCGGCCACATCGTCGACATCAATGCCGTCGCCACCGCTTTGCGTGCCGGCCAATTGGGCGGAGCGGCGATCGATGTGTTCGATGTCGAACCCTTGCCTGTAAGTCCTTTGTTGCAGGATTGCCCCAACTTGTTGTTAACCCCCCACATCTCAGGTGTCAGCGCGCAGTCCAATGCACGTGTATCGGTGATGATCGCCGACAAGGTTCTGGAAAGTTTTTCGTAAATGGCGCATCTGACTCTTGAAGAAGCTTGCCGCCTGGCAACGCAGGCGCTGCGCAACGCCGGTGCCGCCGAGGCCATGGCGGCCGCCACGGCGAAAGCATTGGTTCGCGCCGACGCGCAAGGGCTCGCCTCGCATGGCTTGAGCCGTGTGCCGCAATACGCCACCCATCTTCGCAACGGCCGCGCCGACGGCCAGGCCGTCGCCGTTGTGGCGCATCAAAAAGGCGCCGCCGTGCTGGTGGATGCGAAGCAAGGGCTGGCCTTTCCCGCCTGTGACCTGGCGATCTCCACGGCCATTGCAACCGCGCGCGAACTGGGCGTGTGTTTTGCCGGCGTCACCAACAGCCACCATTGCGGCGTGCTGGTGGACCACCTGCGCGGCGCCGCCGACGCGGGCCTGGTGGGCCTGGGCTTTGCCAACGCACCGGCGGCCATGCCGGCCGCGGGCGGCAAGCACCCGGTCTTTGGAACCAACCCGATCGCCGCGGCGTTTCCTCGCAGAAATGCCGATCCCTTGTTGATTGACCTGTCGCTGAGCGAGGTTGCGCGCGGCAAGGTGATGGTGGCAGCCAAGGAAGGCAAGGCCATTCCGCTGGGCTGGGCCCTGGACGCGCAAGGCCGGCCCACCACCGATGCGCAGGCGGCCCTGGAAGGCTCCATGCTGCCGCTGGGAGCCGTGAGCAGCACCAAGGGCTCCATGCTGGCATTGATGGTCGAGCTGCTGGTGACGGCCGTGATCGGCGCGAATTTTGCTTTTGAAGCATCATCATTTTTCGTCGATGAGGGCAACCAGCCGCGGATCGGCCAGGCGTTCATCCTCATTGATCCGGGCGCGCTTGCGGGCACGGACGCTTACTTTGAACGCATGGAAACCGTGATCGCAGAAATGCTGCTGGACGAGGGTGTGCGCCTTGCCGGTGCGCGGCGCATCGCACTCGAGACAAAAGCACAAAAGGCGGGCATCACCATTCCCGATGCGCTCAAATCTCAATTGGACCAGTTAGTTAGTGAGGGATCAGTCGTTAGTTAAAACTCAAGGAGCAAAGCATGAAGCGTCGTGACATCGTGTTGGCATCTGCAGGTGCCGCCCTGACGGGCATTCCGGGCCTGGGCTTGGCCCAACAGACTTTTCCCAAGCCGGGTACCAACATCAAGTATGTGGTCCCATTTACGCCCGGAGGCCTGACCGACATCATGGCCCGCACGATTGCGCAAAAGCTGACCGAAGCGTGGAAAGTTCCGGTGATTGTCGACAATAAAGCCGGCGGAAACGCGCAGATCGGCGCCGAGTTCGTCGCCAAGTCACCGCCCGACGGCAACACGCTGCTGGCCATCACGTTGACGCATGCGGCGAACGTATCGCTTTATCCCAACGCACCGTACAGCTTCACCAAGGACTTGCGTCCGGTCGCCTTGCTCGCCAATTCGCCGATGCTTGTTGTGGTTCCCGCCGCCAGCCCGATCAAGGACTTCAAGGACCTGATAGCGGTGTCCAAAACCAAGCAGTTGAGCGCAGGTTCAAGCGGCAACGGCACGCCGGCGCACCTGACCATGGCGTTGTTCTGTGAGCTGAACAAGACCAAAATGATCCATGTTCCTTACCGCGGCGGCGCGCCGTCAATGGTGGACCTGATCGGTGGCCAGCTCGACGTGGTCTTTTCCAACTTCCCGGAATCCATTTCCCACGTCAAGTCTGGAAAGCTTCGCGCGATCGCTATCTGCAGCCTGGGCCGGCACCCGGGGGTGCCGGACGTGCCGACGGCCTTTGAAGCCGGCATGCCCGGCCTCTTCGTCGAAAACTGGACAGGGGCCATGCTCCCGGCCAAAACCCCAGACGATATCGTGGACAGGTATTCGCGCGAGATGATCAAGATCATGTACAGCGCCGAAGTGGAAGAGCGCGCCAAGCAGCAAGGCTTTCGCGTCTCGCAAAAAGGTTCTGACGAGTTCGCCCGCTTCCTGAAAAGCGAAATCGACCGCTGGAGCCGGATTATCAAGACCGCGAAAATCACGCCGACCTGAGGCCTGCCCCGGCCAGCCGCATCGGCGACGAGCCTGGCTTTGTGAAAGGCCACGGCTGTATTAAAGTGGGCGGAATGGCGCCGGGCGCGCCCTTTCCTCACGGGAGACAGACATGGACAACACAGCGCATACCAGCGACAGCCCCGACACCTCCGGCGCCTCGGCCGGATCCCGCAAAGTCGACCAGCTATTGGCGCACTATGGTGAAAGCCACCAGAACCCGCGCAACGAATTGATCCATTTCATCGCCATCCCGCTCATCATGCTGAGCTTGGTCGGCATGATGTTCGCGTTGCATCCCTATGTGGCTTATGCCTTTATCGCGGCCAGCATGGTGTATTACGCACGCCTCTCCGCAGTGTTCTTCATCACCATGGCGGTGTGGTCGGTGCTGTTCATGGCCCTGGTATTTGCCATGGGATCGCAGGTATTGCCCATCTGCGTTGCGATTTTTGTCGGCGCCTGGATTTTGCAGTTCATAGGCCACAAGATAGAAGGCAAGAAGCCTTCGTTTTTCGAAGACATCCAGTACCTCTGGGTCGGCCCCCTGTTTGTGCTGAGCAAGCTGTTCGGCCGGCTGGGCATCCGCTGGTGAAGAATCCGGTTTGCCGGCCGGCTTGAATAAGCAGCGCTCGCCTCCATATGTAAGGTTTAAACCTTTTCACGGGTGTTCCGCTTGATCGGCAAAATTCTGCGTTTTTTCCTCAAACTGGTGCTGGGCCTGTTTGCGGCGGTATTTGCCGTCAGCCTGCTGGTGGCCGCGCTGATCGTCGTCGCGCTGAGCCTGCTCAAATCCCTGATTACAGGCCGCAAACCGGCCCCGGCCATGGTATTTGGCCGTTTCCAGCGCTATTCGCCCCAGGGCATGTGGCCGGGCGGTGCCGGCCATGACGCTGCCAACGCGCCGCGTTCCAGCGACGTGGTGGATGTGGAGGCGCGGGAAGTTCGCGACGACAGGCGCCTGCCTTAAGCGTTTCACGGAGATGTAATTAAAACAATTACCTGTCTTTACACTCAGGAAACCCAAATATCCTGAACCAAACCCGCCGGCCGCGGTTCAAAACTAGGGTTACTACCAATTAGCCTTGCGCTATCCGAGCCATTGAACCTATTGCTTAGCACTCGCTCTAACAGAGTGCTAATATTTAGCGCTAGAGAAAAGGAGTTCTGCAGTGTCATACGCTCTTTCCCCCCAATCGCTGACCGCTGCCGTGGCCGTGCCTCAATCGGGCGCCGTCGCAGCCGTCAACCCTTGGTCGCTGGTTCCCCCGCTGGGCAACCTGGACGCTTACATTTCCGCCGTCAATCGCCTGCCCATGCTCACCCTGGAGCAGGAGCAGGAATATGCCAAAAACCTCAAAGAAAACAACGACCTGGATTCGGCCGGTAAGTTAGTGCTCTCTCACTTGCGGCTGGTAGTGTCGATTTCGCGCAAATACCTGGGTTACGGCCTGCCCCACGGCGACCTGATCCAGGAAGGCAATATCGGCCTGATGAAGGCCGTCAAGCGCTTCGACCCGGACCAGAATGTGCGCCTGGTGAGCTACGCCATGCACTGGATCAAAGCTGAAATCCATGAGTACATCCTGAGGAACTGGCGCATGGTCAAGGTCGCCACCACCAAGGCCCAGCGCAAGCTGTTCTTCAACCTGCGCTCCATGAAGCAGGGGTTCAAGGACGACGCCGACGTGGCGACGCACCGCGACACGCTGACCGAAGGCCAGATCGATTCCATGGCGAAGACGCTGAACGTCAAGCGCGAGGAAGTCATCGAGATGGAGCAGCGCATGTCCGGCGGCGACGTGCTGTTGGACCCCAGCCCCGGCGATGACGGCGAGGACGCCTTCGGGCCCATCGCTTACCTGGCCGACGCGACGCAAGAGCCCACCGCGCTGATGGAATCGCGCCAGCGCGACAACCTGGCCTCGGACGGCATCACCGCCGCGCTGGAGGAACTGGACCCGCGCGCCCGGCGCATCGTGGAAGAGCGCTGGCTCAAGGTGAACGATGACGGCTCGGGCGGCATGACGCTGCACGACCTGGCCGCCGAGTACAAGGTGAGCGCCGAGCGTATCCGCCAGATCGAAGTGGCGGCCATGAAGAAGATGAAAAAGGTGCTGGCGGCCTACGCATAAGCGAAGACGTATAAACCGGGGCGCCAAGGCCCACCCGGCCACACGCCATCCCCAAAAGCCCGCCCTTCAAAGTGCGGGCTTTTTTGTGGGCCATGCGCGCCGTTCTACGTTCTTGCTGCCGGAAATGCCGTTGCGCGCACACGCCACTTGGGCGGAGTGCGGGATGCCAATGCAAATTTAGTACATTTTTACTCACGCGCAGCCGCACAATGAATGCGTGCTGATTCACCCTGCGCTCCCCGGCAAACCCGGACGCTTTCAGCAGTTCGTGCGCGCCCTCCCCTGCGGCAACGCCATCAGGGGAGTGCTGGCAGCGTGCCTGCAGACTTGGGCCGCGGCGGGGTGGGCCCAGCCCGGCGCCGACGCGCGGCTGCCGGTGCTCCAGCTCAATGCACCCGACGGCCAGATCGCCCTGGCCGAACATAGCCAGTTCTGGATCGACACGGGCGGCAAGGCCCTGCTGGAGCAGGTGGAAGCCTGGCAGTACGACCTGCCGTTCGCGATGCGCCCCACCGGCCACACTGCCATGCTTGGCGGCCAGGTGATGTGGATACGCTTTAACGCCACGCAGCCGGATCTGTCGCAGCGCTGGGCGCTGGAGCTCAGCAGCGCAGGCGTGGACCGCGCGAGCCTGCACTACCGCGATGCCACAGGGAATTGGGTCGAGCAAGCGGCGGGCGACAGGATCCCGGTAACCCAGTGGCCGCGTCCCGACCGCTTCCCGGTCTTCGACCTGGACAGCGAGCAGGCCCAGCCGGTCACCTACTTCATACGCATAGAACAGGCGCGCAGGCCGTTTTCGGCGCCACTCTTTATTTACAACCAACCCGCCCTGCTGGCGCAGCGCATGCAGGAGCAGTTCCTGCTGGGTGCTTATTTCGGCCTCGCGCTGTTGATGGCCTTGCTGGCGAGCGCCAACGCGGTGGCCTTCAGGGACAGGCGTTTCGCGGCGTATGCCGTGTACATCACCGCATTGGCAGCAGCGCAGGCCGGGCTGCTGGGCATAGGCGGGCAATACCTCTGGCCGGACTCACCGGTATGGAACGACCTCTCGGCTTTCCTGCTGCCGGTGGCGGCGGCTTGCAGCGGCATCTGGTTTGCGCGTGTGGTGACCCGGCCGCGGCAATTCTCAGCCGCGCTGGATTGGCTCTCACTCAAGCTCGTCGCCGTGCTGGCACTGGCGGCCGTGCTCGACACATTGATGCCGACACATGCGGGCTTTATCGGCATCACGGCCCTGATCACTGCGGCCCTGGCGTTGATCTGCGTGATGGTTTTCATCGCGTGGCGAAGTGGGGAACCCACCATGCGCTGGATCGCTCTGGGGTTTGTGCCTGTCGCGCTGGCTGCGCCTTTCCCCATACTGCGCAACCTGGGACTGATTCCTATCAGCTTCCTCACGCAATACGGCCTCACCCTGGGTGTTGCGCTGCAGACGCCGCTGCTGTTTTACGGCCTGCTGCGCCGAACAGCCCAGCGCCGCGAGGCGCGGGCGCGCGCCGCCGCGCTGGCGCAGACCGAGCCGCTGACCGGCTTGAGCAACCAGCACACCTTCGAAGCGCGGCTGCACGAAGCCTTGCTGCGCTCGAACCGCTACAAGCACCGTTGCGCCTTGCTCATGATCGATCTGTCCAACCACGGCTGGTTCGCCAAGGAACATGGCCGGCAGATCGCCGACTATGCCCTGGTGTTGACGAGCTCCTGCCTGCGCAAGCTGGCGCGCGACATCGACATCGCGGCACGTGTCGGTGACAGTGAATTCGCCTTGTTGATCGAGGGGCCGGTGACGGCCGCACAGGCCGTGGCCGCGGCCACGCAATTGGTGGCGCACGCGCTTCAGCCCTCTGATTTACTGCCGGTGGGTTCGCACCTGAAGCTGCATGTCGCAATTGCCATGGTGCCGGACGCGCAGTGCGGTGCGCATCCGGACGCGGCGCTGCATCTGGCCTATATGCTCAAGTCGCTGCGGGAGATGCCTGCCAATACACGCAAGTCCATCAAGACGGTGAATTTCTGACCCGGCCTTCAGGAGTTCTTCAGCAGCAGGCGGATGTCCGATGCCAGCGCCTCGGCGCCGCCGCCGTAGCGGTTGTAGAGGCGGATGCGGCCCTTGCCGTCAAAGACATAGCTGCCCGCGGAGTGGTCCATGGTGTAGCTGCCGGGTGTCTTGCCCTCGACCTTCTTGTAGTAAACCTTGAAGTCCTTGGCGACCTCGGGCAACTGGGCCATGGTGGGGCGCAGCGCGAGAAAGCCCGGGTCGAAATTGCCCATGTAAGCCTTGAGCAGCTCGGGCGTGTCGCGTTCCGGGTCGACAGTGATGAAGATGGCCTGCAGCTTGTCGCCGTCAGGGCCCAGCAGTTGCTTGACCTGGGCCAGCTCGGCCATGGAGGTCGGGCAGACGTCGGGGCATTGCGTGAAGCCGAAAAACACCACAACGACCTTGCCCGGAAAATCCTTCAGCGTGCGCACCTGGCCGTTGTGGTCAGCCAGCGTAAAGCCCTGCGCATAGTCTGCGCCGGTCAGGTCTATGCTTTTAAATTGCGGCTTGTCCGGCGCGCAGGCCACCAGCAGGCCCGCCGTAGCCGCAAACGCCGCGGCACCCGCCAGGGTTTTCATGGCATCGCGACGCGCGGGCAAATTCTTGGAAGTTTTCATGCGGACTCAGACAAGATAGTGGTCCAGCAGCAAGGCCGCGAACAGGACCGAAAGATGGATCAACGAAAACCGGAAGGTCTTGCGCGCCAGCGCATCGGAATAATTGCGCCACAGGCGCCAGCCGTACCAGCTGAAGCCTATGCTCAGCGCCACGGCCGCCACCAGGTAAAGCCAGCCGCTCATCTTGAAGATAAAAGGCATCAGGCAGGCCGGAAACAACACCAGCGTGTACAGAAACACCTGCAGGCGCGTGAATTCATTGCCATGGGTCACAGGCAGCATGGGCAGGCCGGACTTGCGGTAATCCTCGACGCGGTACAACGCCAGCGCCCAGAAGTGCGGCGGCGTCCAGAGGAAGATGATCAGGAAGAGGATCAAGGCTTCGGGCCCCACGGCACCGGTCATCGCGGCCCAGCCCAGCACCGGCGGCATGGCGCCCGAGGCGCCGCCTATCACGATGTTCTGCGGCGTCATGGGCTTGAGGATCACGGTGTAAACCACCGCATAGCCGATAAAGGTGGCAAAGGTCAGCCACATGGTGAGCGGGTTCACCCACACGTACAGAATCCAGGAGCCGAACGCGCACAGCGCGGCCGAGAAAGCCAGCGTGAGCGGGTTGCTGAGCTCGCCCTTGGCCGTGGGGCGCCAGGCCGTGCGGCGCATGCGCGCATCGATCTGCTGCTCGACCAGGCAGTTGAAGGCGGCGGCGGCACCAGCGACCAGCCAGATGCCCGCGCAGGCGATCAGCGCGAGCCTGACGTCCGGCCAGGCCGGTACACCGGGAACGGCCAGCACCATGCCGATGAGCGCGCAGAACACGATAAGTTGCACCACGCGCGGCTTGGTCAGCGCATAGAACTGCGCGAACTTCGACGGAACGTGAGGCGTGGCGGAAGCCGGGGCGGCGGATGGCGTGCTGGGATTCATGGGAAGGTGCTGAACGTTCAATTTTGACGCATTGCCGAAAGGGTCGGGCCGCGGCCGGAAAAAACCACGCCGCTGAGCACAATGACCAGGGCTGCTGCGCCACCTGTATGCATGACGGCGGCCAGCAAGGGCCAGCCGAGCACGGCGTTGCTGATACCCGTCACGGCCTGCAGCACGATGAGCCCGGCCAGCCAGCGCGCGGGTGTGCGAAACGCCGGCACGCGGTGCAGGCAGAAAGCCAATGCAAGGAATACGGCAAACACAAGATAAGCCGTAAGGCGATGCACATAGTGGATGGCGGTGAGCGCCTGGAAGCTGATGTTGGCGCCGTCATGGCCTGCACCCAGTTCGCGCCACAGTGTGAAGCCCTGGCGAAAATCCATGGCCGGCCACAACGAGCTCTGGCAACCCGGAAAATCGGTGCAAGCCAGCACCGCATAGTTGGTGCTGACCCAGCCGCCGAGGGCGATCTGCAGCCACAGCAGGGCAAAAGCGGCCAGTGCGGCAAAACGCAGGCCGGTGCTCAAAGCCTGGGCCGATGGCGCCTGCAGTTCGGCATAACGCAGCGACTGCGCGCGCAACAGCGCCAGCAGCACCAGGCCCCCCACCAGGTGCATGGTGACAATGGCGGGGAATAGCTTCATGGTCACGGTCAGGGCACCAAACGCGCCCTGCAGGCACACCCACACCAAAGTGGCGGTGGGCCACCACGGGGAGACCGGCGTGCGCTTGCGCTCCAGCCATGCGGTGATGGTCAGCGTGAGGATCAGCACCCCCACACCGGTCGCCAGGTAGCGGTGGATCATTTCAATCCACGCCTTGGAATGCGTAACGGGCCCCGTGGGCATGGCGGTCTGCGCGGCTTCGATGTGCACCTGCGCGCCCACCGGGCTGGCGCTGCCGTAGCAGCCCGGCCAGTCGGGGCAACCCAGGCCCGAATCGGTGAGCCGGGTGAAGGCGCCGAAAATGACCAGGTCAAACGTGAGGAACAGCGTGACCAGCGTCAGCACCCGCAAGCGTTGCGCCACCGGCGCATTCTTGTTGTGCACCCACACCCAGGCCAGCGGCCCCAATGCAACCACCAGGCCCATGATCATCATGCGCAAGGCGGGGCTCAGGTCGTAAAGTGTGGTGCTCGGCATGGTGATTTGAATTTGAGTTAAACCAGCTTCGCTGGTTTAACGTCCTTCCTTGTCCCAGCTGCTCGAAGCCCGCAGCAGCCGCTCCAGGTCACGCTTGGCCTTGGCCGCGGCGGCGGCATCCATGTCGGCCGGGAAACGCATCATCCAGTTGCCGATGGGGTCGACCAGGTAGAGATGATCTTCCAGGCGCTTGCCCGCGGCGGGCTCCAGCCACTGCGCGAGTTCGGCCGGCGCCACACGCAGCACGGTCGAGGAAGCCAGCGCCGGCAGCAAGGCATCGCGCACGGGCGCATCGTCGGCTACCAGCCAGACACGGTCCAGGCGCTCTTTTTCCTTGCCCAGTGACTCGCGCAGCTGGCGCTGGAAATACAGGTTCTGCTCGCAGCGCGTATCGCAGGCGCCACCGGCCACGCTGATGAGCAGCCATTGGTTCTTGAGCGCCGTCAGCGTGCCGGTGCGCCCATCCAGCGCGCGCGTTGCCATCGGTGGCAGCGGCCGCTGCGGTTCTACCAGTTCGCCGAAATTGCGGCGGCCCTCGGGCCGGATCACGTAGTAGGTGAAGTAGGAGGCGATCACCGGGGCGGCGCACACCAGCAGCACGGCCAGCATTTTCCAGCGGCCCGCGGCGGTCTTCGGCTCACGCAGGCTGGAAGAGTCTGGCATCGGCATGGCATGCACGGTCAGACCCAGGGGATGGTCCTGCAGAGTGGGCGCAGCGGCAGGATGGGAAGAAGCGTCAGGCGTAGTTGTCACGGCAGTTGATCGCCGCTTTTTGAGCGGCGTGAATGGGAACGGGCACGAAGAGGAATAACCAGCTGAAACCAGCCATAAAGAATGAGCACCAGGGCGCACAGGCCGAACCACTGGAAGGCATAACCGTAGTGCTTGTCCACGCCAAGATTGGGTGCGGCCCACTCGCGCGACAGGCCTTCGCTCGCCGCGCCGGTCTGCAGCAGCGAGACCTCCAGCAGCGGCAGGCCGGTCTGCGCCCGATAAGCCGGCAAGTCGAGATTTTGCCGTATGCGGCCGGTCTCTATGCCCTGGAATTCATAAAGCCTGGAGGGCGGCGCGGCAATGCGGCCCTCGACGGTGACGGTGCCTGTGGGCGTTGCCACCTCCGGCAGGCGGGTGCGGTCGGCAAAATTGCGCGGCACCCAGCCACGCTGCACCACGATGGCTTGTGAGCTGCCCTCCAGCACGAGCGGTGTGAGCACTACAAAGCCGGTTTTGCCGCTCATGGGCCGGTTGTCGAGGTAGACCGTATGTTCCGGCCGCCAGCTGCCCTTGAGCACGGCCGGCCGGTGGATTTCATCTGCGGCGTTCGGATTCGCCAGCAGCGACCGGGTGTCGAGCGCGGGCAAACGGCCCTTGGACTCGACGGCGGCCTGCAGCGCCTCTTTTTGCGCGGCGCGGCGCAGCTGCCACTGCCCGAGCGAAAACGTGGTGCCGGCCACCAGCACAGCGGCCGCGGTCAGCAGCCAGAAGCGCGGGGAATGCAAAGCCGGTGTCATGCGCCGATAATCCTGTTCATGAACTACCTTGTTGCACTGGCGTTTGTCGCCATCCTGGCCAGCCTGGCCACCGCGCTTTTCTTCATGCTCAAGGGCAGCGGCGACAACACGGACGGCAAGCGCAAAACCAGCAATATGGCGCGCGCACTGGCCTTTCGTATCGGATTCTCGGTGCTGCTGTTCATCTGCATTCTGGTGGCGTGGAAGCTGGGATATATCCAACCCACCGGTATCCCGGCAGGCAAATAGGCATCAATCGGCGATAAATAAAAAGCACAAAGGCCGCATTGAGCGGCCTTTGGTTGAGCGGCCTCGGCCGCGATTGGTTCCGTCTTACAACCAGTACACCAGGATGTAAAGGCCCAGCCACACCACGTCCACGAAGTGCCAGTACCAGGCGGCGCCTTCAAAACCGAAGGGTTTTTCAGGCG
>Ga0102587_1000378_pt1 | contig 48624 bp, 40 predicted proteins | sample AraplaF_Col_mTSA_FD_76853 | JGI IMG/M metagenome (GOLD analysis project Ga0102587, IMG submission 76853) | Arabidopsis root microbial communities from the University of North Carolina, USA - plate scrape MF_Col_mTSA (SPADES assembly) (version 2) | ecosystem: Host-associated > Plants > Roots >... | reverse complement strand
CCGTGCGCAGGGTCACCCGCTGTGCAGCCCTGCGGGATGCCGCCAGTTTTGCTTGATCCGCCACGCAGATTTCCTCCAATTCGACAATCGACGCCGTTACCGCAACACGGCAATTTCTAGCCTATCATGGGAGTTGCGTGCAAAGGGAGCGGCCATATCCGAAGCCGGTCTCTGCGGATGCCTGACAACATCAGTCGCTGACAGCAGCAGCTTCGGCTGGCCACCCGATCGCCGTTCCCGTAAAAGCGGATAACCATTTAGTTATTTGGCAACCCCGAGGTATTTATCATGAAACTCTATAAGCTTCCGCAGACGGACCTCGACGTGTCCAGCATCATCCTTGGGATGATGCGGATCGCCAATATGGCGAACGGCGAAATCCAGCAGCTGGTCGGCGCCGCACGGGATGCCGGCGTGACGTTTTTCGACCATGCGGATATTTATGGCGGCGCACCTCATCGCTGTGAGGCCCGTTTCGGCGAGGCGATTTCGCTTAACGCCTCCGAGCGTGAGAAGCTTGTCATCCAGAGCAAGGTCGGTATCCGCAAGGGATTTTTCGATTTCTCCGCCGAGCATATTCTGGCCTCAGTGGATCAGTCGCTCGCGGCCCTGCGGAGCGACTATCTGGACGTGCTTCTGCTGCATCGCCCTGACACGCTCGTCGAGCCCGAGGAAGTCGCAGCAGCCTTCGACACGCTTAAATCGTCGGGCAAGGTCAAGCATTTCGGCGTCTCCAACCACACACCCGGCCAGGTCGAACTGCTCAAGACCGCTGTCAAGCAACCGCTCATCGTCAATCAGGTGCAACTCAGTATCACCCATGCGCCGCTGATTGCATCAGGCGTTGCCGCCAATATGGCCGGGCTTGACCAGTCGGTCGATCGCGACAACGGTATCCTCGATTATTCCCGCATCAACGGCATGATGCTGCAGGCCTGGTCGCCGTTCCAGAAGGGCTTCTTCGACGGCGTATTCCTCGGCGACCGTGAAAATTTCGCCGATTTGAACGACGCCATCGACGAGCTCGCGAAGGCCTATGGCGTCACCCCGACAGGCATTGCAGTCGCCTGGATCACCCGTCATCCGGCAAAGATCCAGGTCGTTCTCGGCACCACGAAGCCCGAGCGTGTCGTCGAAGCCGCGGCCGGCTCTTCTGTCTCGCTGACCCGCGAGGAATGGTACCAGCTGTTCAGAGCTGCAGGACATACGCTGCCTTGACCTGCCGCGATGATACGGCCGTCTGATTACCGGGCGGCCGCCACTGCACTGCCGGCATCACACCAAGTCGCTTTTAACGAGAAAGGGCGAGGCTCAAACGCAGAGCCGCCGCTTGAGGCTGGTGATTTCCGATTGGTCCAAGCCTATCTGCGCGAGATAGGCGCCAACGCCGCCGTAACGTCTGGCAAGGTGCCCGAGTGTGCGGGCCATGCTGTGCGGCGCCGATGCGAGGACCACATCCGCAAGGCTCGAAGGCACGCCGCGCGCGACCGCCCGTACATGGAGGTCGGCAAGCAAGGGAGCGGATATCGATCCGGTCAGCGCGTAATCTTCGATGATAACAGCTTCGTCGACGCCAGCATGTGCGAGCATCAGAGCGGCAATGATGCCGGTGCGATCCTTGCCGGCCGTACAATGGAAAAGGACGATTCCGTCCGGTGCGTGTGCGATCATCGTCAGCACCTCGGCGATCGCCGGCTGACAATTGTCGAGGGCCTGGCAGTAGCGGTCGCCCATATCGAAATCGGACGATTGCGCTGCCATCATTTCGACCGGCGCCAAAGCCGAAAAGAGCGGGACGTTGTCGTAATGAACCCGCGCATCATCCGTGAAAGGATTGGCCTCCTGGGCGATTTCCCAGGGATTGCGCAAGTCGATCACCGTCGTGACCCCGTGGGCGATCAGCGCCTCGATATCGTCCGCATTCAGCGCATGCAGTGCGTCGCCGCGCAGGACCGAGCGCCAGCGCGTCAGTCCACCGTTACCGGCCGGATAGCCGCCGAGGTCGCGCACGTTGCGAGCACCGGTGAGCGCGATGAGTCTCTCATAATTTTGCATGATCAGCGGATTCCGGATTTCATGAAGGATTCGATGACGTGGCGCTGGAGAACGAGATAGATCAGCAGGATCGGCAGGCTGGCGAGTGCCGCCGCCGCCATCAGCGGCCCCCAGAGGTTACCCTCCTGGGTCATGAACATCTGCAAGCCGATCTGCACGACGGAGTTCTCTGGCTTGCGCGACAGCAGCAGCGGCCAGAAATATTCGTTCCAGGCGGAAATGAAGGCGATGATCGATAAGGAGGCGATGGGGGCGCCCATATTCGGCGTGACGATCTGCCAGAGGATGCGGAAGCTCCGTGCGCCATCCATGCGCGCAGCCTCCAGGACCTCGGTCGGGAAGGCCCGCATGGCATGATAGAGGAGCAGGATCGCGAAAGCATGGGCGGCATTCGGGACGACCAGACCCGCCAAGGTGTCGAGCAGCCCGAGCCTGGAGGCGAGCACGTAGTTCGGGATCATCGTGACCTGGAAAGGCACGAGCCAGGACAAGGCAATCAGGCCGTGAACGACTGATGACAGCCGCATGCGCCAACGTACCAGTGCATAGGCGGCAAGCACGCCTGTTGTTATCTGCAGCAAGGCGGTCGCAGCGGCTACGATCGTCGTGTTGAAGAGCATCGGCAGCATCGGCACGCGCGTCAAAACGAAGAGGTAATTGTCGAACGTCGGATCGGACGGCCAGAGTGCGGTCGAGAAGATTTCGTTCTCCGGTCGCAACGATGTGACGATCATCCAATAGATCGGAAAGATCGAAACAAACGAGAGCACGATCATGACTGCGTGCACGCCGAACTTGCGCCCGAACCTGCGGGACGGCGCCGATCGGCTTGGCCGGTGGTCGTCGAGGGCATCAGTTGTCATAGAAGGCAAACCTCTTCGTCAACCGCATGCAGAGAGCGGCAAGCACCGCGAAGCCGGCAAAAGCGATCATGCCGGCGGCCGAACTCCAGCCGGCCGAAAGCGTCTGGAAACCGTATTCCCAGAGCAGGTAAAAGATGTTGGTCGTCGACTTCAGCGGACCGCCATTGGTCAGCACGTTGATATAGGCAAAGCTCCATTGCGCGCCGAAAAGTACCGTCATCATCGACAGCAGCAGGATCGTCGGCGAGAGCAACGGCAGGCGAATATCGCAAATGATGCGCCAGCGGCTGGCACCGTCAATACGCGCGGCTTCGATATAGGACGGGTTGATACCCGCATTGGCGGCGGAAAAGAGCAGCGTCGAAAAGCCGATCAGCTTCCAGCCGGTGATCCAGGTCAGCGTCGGCAGGGCATAGAGAGGATCGGTCAGAAAGCCGACGCGGCCGAGCCCCAGACCATCGAGGGCAAGCGTTACAAGCCCCTGATCTTCGTTCAGGAGCCAACGCCACAGGACGGCCGCGACGACGGGAGCGATGATCATCGGTATGAAGATCATCGCCCGGTAGATCGTCCGGGCACGACTGCCGAGATCCTGTGTCCAGATAGCTACGAAAAGGGGAATGATCACCGACATCGGAAACAGGCCGATCGTATAATAGAGCGTGTTCCAGAGGGCGTTGCGCATTTCCGGCAGAGCCAGCAGCCGCTGGTAGTTCGCTAGCCCGACAAAGCGTTGCGGCGATGTCGGCAGCATGTTCCATTGGTAGAAAGACAAACGAAACGTCTCAGCAAGCGGGACGTAGGTCCAGACCATCAGCAGGACGAGCGCGGGCGCCAGATACAGCCAGGGCGAAATGGTAAAGCGCTCGCGGGTAATTTCCGATCGCACCGAAGCCGCTTTCGCGGTGGTGGGGCCGGCCACCTCTGCCTGGATATCTGTCATTGGCGAAAGCTCCGATCGACTGTCGATAAAGGGCGGCCCTCGTTGCCGCCCCTCACATTCCTCGTGAAGACTGCAGCTGACTTACGGCATCAGGTCCTGACCCTGCTCCTGCGCACCCTTCAGCGCTTCGACCGGGTCGCCGTTTCCGAAGACGGCTTCGCGGACGCCGTCCATCATCATCTTCTCGACCTGACGATAATTCGGTCCGGGAAAGGCGATATTGGCGGTGAGACGGTCAAGCTGTTTGATGTTGGCCCGAAACATCGGGTTTTCCTCGAGCCAAGGGCCGAGATAATTCGGATCGTCGACGATATCGAGGCGCAGCGGCAGGTAGCCGATCTTGCTAGTGATGATCGTGTAAGCTTCCTTGCTCGTCAGATATTTGAGGAGCTCATAGGAGGCGCGCTGCTTGTCGGAGTCCTTGCTGAAGACGAAGAGGGCGCTGCCGGAATTGGTCGGCGCCGTCGGCTTATCGCCAAAGGAAGGCATCGGAGCAAGGCGCAGGTCGAATTTGCCCTGGGCCGACTTTTTGACGCTGGAAAGCAGCGCGCTCGTATAGAGGAACATGCCCATGTTGCCGGCGGCAAACGTGTCGGACCCGCTGGCCGGATCGATCTTGGCATGGGCGCCGCTGTCGACCATGTCGCGCAGCATCTTGACGGCGTCCGCCGCGTCCTTGTCGGCGAAGGTCAGCTTGTTGCCGTCGCGCACCTTGCCGCCATTCGACATGACGATCGACTGATAGACAAAAGTGCCGTCGGTCGGGCCATAGGCGCCGGGGAAAAAGCCGTTCTTGCCGGTCTTTTCCTTGATTGCCTTGCCGGCAGCGTTGACATCGTCCCAGGTTCTCGGGGGCTTGTCGGGATCGAGGTCCGCCTGCTTGAAGAGGTCGGCATTGTAAAAAAGGATCGGCGTCGAGAAGGTGTAGGCAAGGCCATAAGTCTTGCCGTCGACCTTGCCGAGCTCCAACCCCTGCGGGATCATGCCGGCGAACTGATCCTTCAGTTCCTTCGCATCGACCATGTCTTCGAGGGCATTGGCGCCGAGGTCGCTGGCGATATAGATCAGGTCGCGGAAGACCAATTGCGCTACGTCCGGCTGCTTGCCGGCAACGATGTCGGCCTGCACACGCGACATGATCTCGTTGGACGGGACCGCGACGGTCTCGACCTTGATGTTCGGGAATTTCTTTTCGAAACCGGCAATCAGTTCCTTGGTCGCATCGGCGCCGGCGCTCGCCGAGGCGAGATTGTAATTGTAGAAGCTGATCGTCACCGGCTTGTCGACGGATGCGGGCATTTCGGCAAATGCGCCTGATGGTAAGAGCGAGACGGCGGCGAGTGCTGCCGTGAACTTCAACATGGTTCTGCGCAACATGTCCGTCTCCTGACGTTTATTCGGCAGCGACGGGTACGGCCCGCGCCAACAGCATTTCGAGCGGATAGGTATTGAGTTCGGCGCGGTCGGACGGCAGCGGCACGAAGGCCATGGTGAGGCCGGACGGGCGGATCGTGCCGATGCCGAAGGAGGCGCCGCGCACCATGCGCAGAATGTCGGTGCGCAGAATATCGGTCGCTGCATGCTGGCCGGTGCCGACGACGACGGGGATGCCGTGCCAGACCGAAACGCGATCATGATGGATATGTCCGCTGAGGATGCCGATGATGTTGCGGCCCTTGAGCAGCGCGCGGAACCGTTCCGACTGCGGGAAGTGGATAGTCCGCCAGTGCGTAGCATCGGGCTCTTCGCCGAGGGCCGGCGGATGATGAACGACGATGAGCTTCGGCAGGTCGGGATGCGTATCGAGCGTCGAGGCCAGCCAGTCGAACTGTTCCGGATCGATCGTGCCGCCGATCAGGCCGGGGGTCGAGGAGTCGATCGTAACGATATGGATGCCGTCGACGACGACATCGTGATCGTAGGGAGCGTCCGGATCGTCCGTTGCGACCTCCATGCCTTCATAAAAGCCAGGACGCGTGTCGTGATTGCCGAGCGCATAGATCACCGGCACGTCAAGCCGCGCATCCATGATTTTTTTCAGCCGGCGAAAGCTCTCCGCATCACCGCGATTGGTGAGGTCGCCGCTGGCGATCACGAATTGCGGCTTGGGGGTGACTGTGGCGACCAGATCGAGCACCTGGCTGAGCGTCTCGGTCGTATCGCTGTAGAGATGGTCATCATCGGCGGTGCCGATATGCAAGTCGGTCAGATGAATGAAAGTGGTATCGCGGCGCATCGGAAGGCTCCCTGACGGTTCTCTCATGGGACCGATAGCGGGGGCGTGTTTCGCAGGCGTGACGGATTTCGAATGCTGTTCGAAACGCGTTCAGACTTGATCAGCACAGGTCAGGAAACCCGACGGAACATCGGCGCAATGACCTCGACGATTCGCGCGATGACGAGATCCGGATTGTCGAGATCCATCTGATGGTTGGTGAGAACCTCGGTTCTCTGCCGGCTGCGGGTGACCTGCGAGCGGATGCCGAGCGCACAATTCAGACGCCAGCCGATATCCACTTCATCGAGCCAGGGCGCGATCCGCTTCAATTGCGGGATGAAGGCCCGGTGATGCTCGACATCCTCGATGATGCGCCGGTAGTGAGGCGCGCCGTCACGATGGTTGTGTGCCATTGAGGTGAAGTGCGACAGCACGGGATAGCTCGACGTCGGATCGGTCGCCCAGCGGATCGATGGGCCGACGAGTGCTGCTATCACCTCGTCGATATCAGGAGGATTGGGTGCCCGCCGATCGACGGCTTTCTGCAGCAGGCTCAGGCGCTCGGCGTTTAACCGGCGATAGACACGTTCGGCAACGGCTGTGATCAATTCTTCCTGGGACCCGAAATGATAGGCGATCGCCGAAGGCGTCGCCTGCGCCTGGATCGCAATCCGGCGCGCCGTCAGCTCTTCGAGGGCATGCGCCTCGCAAAGCAACAGCTCGCAGGCGTCCATGAGGCGTTTTGCAGTGACGTTCGTTCGACTGGACATGAGGTGCACACCTCCACCCAATGACCTAGGCCGCAAGTATGTAGCCCAGATGACGCAACGCGATGAAAGTTCGCTCTGTCCATTGCCGGCCGTGATGTACATCGTCGCGCGCAGCTCGTTTTCAAACAGTGCTCGGTGCCGCTCTCAATACGAGGCCAGCAGATTCTGCCCGAAATCCGGTTCGACACCCAGGATAGGTGCGACGCGGCTGATGATGTCATGTACCATTGGGGCGGCAGTATTCGTCGCGAAAGTAAGACCGTGCTGGCCGGTCAGCGGCTCATCGATGAAGGACAGCACCACATATTTCGGCGCATCGATCGGGAAGGCAGCAAGATAGGCGTTGAAACTCAGCGTGTGCGAATAATGGCCGTTCACGACCTTGTTTGCCGTGCCCGTCTTCCCGCCGACATGGAAGCCGGGCACGTCTGCGGTGCGTCCGGAGCCCTGTTCGCCATTGAGCTTGAAGAGATAACGGATCGTGTCGCTGGTGCTTTTCTTGACGATCTGCTGTTCGGTTTTCGCCGCCTCTTCGACCGAGCGCGGCAGGAAGGTCGGCTCTATGAGCTCGCCGCCGTCGACGAGGGCGGCACCGGCAACCGCCGTCTGCAGTGGCGTGGTCGCTACCCCATGGCCGAAGGAGATCGTGATCGAATTGATCTTCTTCCAGACTTTCGGCTGTGTCGGTATCTTCACCTCCGGCAGCTCGGTCTGCATCTTGGACAACAGGCCAAAGCGGGTCAGATAGTCCTTCTGACGATCCATGCCAACCAGGTCCATCATCCTCGCCGTGCCGATATTGGAGGAATAACGGAAGATCTCCGGAATGGTCAGCCAGCGGCGCGGCACGTCATGGTCGTCATGGATGGTGAAGCCGCCATAGTGCAGTGGGCCAGTGGCGTCGAAACTGTCGGAGAGTTTCACCGTACCGCTGTCGAGCGCCAATGCCATCGAGAAGGTCTTGAAGGTCGAGCCCATTTCGAAGGTGCCGTTCGACATGCGGTTCAGCCAGCCTTCGCTGCCGGTCGCCTGCGGGTCATTCGGATCGAAATCGGGGGCGGACGCCATTGCGAGCACCTCGCCGGTATGGACATCGAGGATGACGGCGCCGGCGGCCTTGCCCTTGTATGTGGTGATCGCATCGGTGACGACGTCATGAACGACATTCTGCGCCCGGATGTCGATCGACAGCCGCACCGGCTCCAGATTCTCACGCACCGCAAGCCCGGTGGATTCCAGATCCGAAAGGCCCTGCGTATCGAGATACTTCTCCATGCCGGCCATGCCCTTGTTGTCGATATCGACATAGCCGAGAATGTGGGCTGCTGTGCGCCCGCCGGGATAGAAGCGCTTTACCTCGGGGCGAAAGCCGATGGCGGGAAGGCCGAGAGCCAGGACCTCGCTTTGCTGCTTCGGCGTCAGCTGGCGACGCAGCCATGTGAATTGCGAACGCTTGTCCGACAGCTTCTGATAGAGCGCCTTCCGATCGAGCTCCGGGAAAAGTTGTGTGAGCTTCTCGACCGCTTCATCCACATCGACCATATGGCTCGGCTCGGCAAACATCGAAACCGTGCGGATATCGGTCGCCAGAAGCTCGCCGTTGCGGTCGAGAATATCAGGCCGGGAGGCCATGATAGGATTTGGCGGAATGCTCGATGTCGCCGTGTCGACGACAAGTCCATAGTAGATCAGCTTGCCGAACATCCCGGCGTAGACGATGCCGAGGACGCCTGCGAGGGTGACGATACGGCTTCTCGCCTGACGTGCCGTTCCGGTGGTTTTACGAGCGGCCCGCGTGAAGGAGGCAGATTCGAAGGTGAGCTTCACCAGCCGACCGCTTCTTACGCTGATACTATGAATGATCGACATTGCCACACACCGAGAACAGAACGCACCAGCGCATAACCCACCCGTCGGCATCGGCTATCGAGGGGGATATGTGCGGATTTAAAGCCCTACGTGGCGGAACGAATTTCACGGCTCTGGCAGAACGTTTAAACCTCTCTCCATCTGGGACCTGGATGGTTAACAAGGTCTTATCCAACTGCGAGTGTTTTTGTCGCAGTTACCCGACGCACACCGCACCAATGACGACATCCGGATTTAAAACGATTTTAAAATATACACTTCAAAAACTAATCGATTTTAGTTTTATGGTTAAATTTTTCTTGTTGCGGCGCAAAAGGATTCACGCCTTAATCCCTGCGAACGGTCAATTTTCTCTGTCGAGGAACGCACATGACAGTGACATTTCCGCTAACAGAAAAGCGCAACGCCGATGAGCTGCTGAAGCATCTGATCCAGCACAATCTCTCCTATCCGGGAAACTGTGCCGTTTCGCTCAAGGCTCACGTCGCCCTCGTCACGTCCTCCCATACGTTCGCGCTGGGGACTGCCCGCACGGCATGGTAACGCTCGAAAAGCCGGGCTCCGATTTCGGCGATCGCGTCAATCTTAATCCTCCCGAAAGGCGCGCAGGATCTGATCGGAGAGCGGCTTGACGAGATAGGAGAGTGCGGTGCGGTCACCCGTTTTGATCATCACTTCGGCCGGCATACCGGGAACGAGCGTGAGGCTCTTCAGCTTCTCCTTTTCGGCTTGCGGGATAGCGACACGCACCAGGTAGTAGGACTGGCCGGACCGTTCGTCGGTGGTAAGGTCAGCCGCAATTCGGCTGACAAAGCCATTGAGTTCGGGTGTCGTGCGAAGATTAAAAGCGGTCATGCGCAGCAAGGCGGCGTGCCCGATCTGAATCTGGTCTACGTCCTTCGGTGCGATCTGAACTTCAAGGGCCAGATCATCCCCTTCCGGCACGATCAGCATGATCGGATCGGCAGGAGAGATCACTCCACCCACTGTATGGACCGCCAATTGGTGCACGACGCCGGATTGCGGAGCGACGATATCGATGCGTTTCAGGTCGTCCTCAGCTGCCACTTTGCGCTCGACATATTCGCCGATCTGCGCCTGGACCTCCCGCAATTCGCGGCCGACTTCGGTTCTGAGATCCTGATCGATCTGCAGGATCTGCAGCCGTGTTTCCGTAATCCGGCCAGCCGACTGGGCCTGGAACGCAATCTTCTCGCCGCGTTCTCCGCCGAAAGTCGCAGCCTGGGTCTTGAGGCCGTTCAGCCGCTGGTCGGAAACGATACCCTGTTCGCGCAACCTGTTCAGAGCGGATATTTCCGTATTGAGAACCTCTATTCCCTCGCCATAAGCAACTTCCTGAGCCTTCAGCCCGGCAATTTCATGCTCGAACTGTGCGATGCGCTGATTGAGCTGGGCTTTCTGCCCTTCCCTCGCGTCGCGCCGAGACTGGAACAGACGAGACTCACTGTGGATGGCGGCAGCCACTTCCGGATCTTCGTGATCGGCAAGCAGCCAGTCCGGAAAAGCAATGTCATCTAGGTCGTCACGTTCGGCTTCAAGCCTCGCCAGCCGCGCCGCCAGTTCGTTGAGCCGCTTCGTGACGATCGCGAGGTTGGCGCGGGTCTGGGTGGAGTCGAGGCGCATGAGGACGTCACCGGCCCTGACCTCATCACCCTCACCGACAAGGATTTCTCCGACGACCCCGCCCGTCGGGTGCTGGACTTTCTTGACATAGGAATCGACGACAAAATGCCCCGGCGCTACCACCGCTCCGGCAAGATCCGTCACCGAGGCCCAGGCCCCGGCGCCCCCGACCATAGCGAGCGAGGCGATGACGCCCACCATCAGGTGGCGCCGGATTGAGCGACTGACTTCGCGGTCATCAATGTCTGACATCGGCATCCTCCTGACTATCCGGAACGGCGCCATTTGCGGCGTCCGAAGTTGCCTGGGCGACGTTTGCGATGACCCGCAGCGGCGCGGCACTCACGCCGGTTGCTGGAAAACCTCGGCCAGCGGGCAGGCCCGAGCCGCTCTTGAGAACTTTGGAAAGTACCTCATCACGCGGACCGAAGGCCTTTTGCCTGCCACCTTCGATCATCAGCACATGGTCGACGATCCCAAGTGCACTGGGTCTGTGGGCAACGACGACGACGATGCCCTTGCGATCGCGAACCGCGGCGATGGCCTTGACGACGGCTGCTTCACCCTCGGCGTCCAGATTGGCGTTGGGCTCATCGAGGACGACCAGAAACGGATCGCGATAAAGGGCACGCGCAAGGCCGATGCGCTGGCGCTGACCTGCCGAGAGCGCGGCTCCGCCTTCGCCGATTTGCGTCTCGTAACCGAGTTCGAATTTCAAGATGAGTTCATGGGTACCGGCCGTGCGCGCCGCGGCGATGATCGCTTCCGCGTCAGGAGCTTCCTCGAACCTCGAAATGTTCTCAGCGATGGTTCCGTCGAACAGTTCCACGCCCTGCGGAAGGTAGCCGATATGCTCACCGCGTGCGGCGCTGTCCCACTGGTCCAGGCTGGCGCCATCGATCCTGACCTTGCCCGCCGACGGCTGCCAGGCGCCGACCAGGATTCGCGACAAGGTCGACTTTCCCGATCCGGATGGACCGATCACGCCGAGTGCGCTTCCTGCGACCAACGAGAAGCCGAGCCCAGCCAGCGTCGGTTTTCTTTCGCCCGGAGGCATGACGGTCACCGCCTCGATGCGCAGCTCACGTTCGGGGCGCGGCAGAGCCGTGACGGGCCTGGCCTCAGGGATCTTGCCCAGCAGGTCCTGAAGCCTCGCCCAGCTCTGGCGTGCCATCAGAAACGGTTTCCAGTTGCCGATTGCGAGTTCGACGGGTGCGAGCGCCCTGCCCATCATGATCGAGCTTGCGATCATGATGCCGCCCGTGGCCTGCTGAGTGATCACGAGATAGGCACCGACAGCGAGAATGGAGGACTGCAGCATCATGCGCAGCGACTTCGACACGCCTCCCAAGCCACCGCCGATGTCACCGGCCCGGCGGTTGGCCGCAAGATAGGCGGCGTTGACCTTCAGCCATCGTTTGGCGAGCCGCGTTTCCAGTCCCATCGCGCGGACGACTTCCGCATTGCGACGGGTACCTTCTAGAAGACCGTTGCGGATCATGTTCTGAGCAATGGTTTCGCGGATAGGACCTTGCGACAGGGTGTTCGTGATCAGCGTCAGCGAGACAAGGATGACCGCGCCGACGAGCGCCGTCACGCCGATCCAGACATGGAAGAGGAAGCATATGCCGAGATAAAGCGGCATCCACGGAAGGTCGAAAAAGGCCGTGGGGCCTGCGCCGGACAAGAAGCCGCGGACGTTGTCGAGATCCCGCAATGGCTGCAAGCCGTCACCTTGGGCTCGACTGACCAATGGAAGGCGTATCACGGCCTCATGAACGCGGGCACTGAGTTTTCCGTCAAATCGCTCGCCGATCCGCAGCAAGACACGGGCGCGGACGATATCGAGGATCGACTGGAATGCGTAGAGGCCGGCGGCAAGCACTGCCAGACCGATCAGCGTCGGAACGCTGCCGCTTGCAAGCACGCGATCATAGACCTGCAGCATGAACAGGGGCGATGTCAGGGCGAGCAGGTTGACGACCCCGCTGATGAGGGCGATGCTGACGACATTACTCTTCAGCGGGAGGATCGTCGCCGCAGCAAAAGGCTGCGACGACGTCCGAACCAAAAATTGGTTCCTCATCGGCCGATCACGCGACGAAGATCAGATCGGAGCTGTCAAGCGTGCCGCCGCCTGCGAAAGCGACGTCAATGCTGTTGCCGGCGTAGGAGATCGTCGAACCGGAAATACTGCCGCCAGCCGTAAGGAAGTCGCTGTAATCGTTCCAGCCATAACCATCGAGAACGATCAGGTCGTTGCCGTCAACGAAGTCGGTGATGGAATCATCGCCCCATCCGCCGGCATTCAGATCGGCGCGATAGTAGAAGGTGTCGAAGTCGCTCGAACCGGCACCCGTCAGCACATCGTCGCCGGCAAAGCTGTAGAGGGTCTCGCCGAGGCCGCCGCTATTGCCGGTCTGCATCGTGCCCTGTTCACCGAGATAGTCATAGAGATGCGTCAGGTCGGCAAAGTTGGAAAGGTAGTAGATCGCATAGGTGAACGCCGCAGAGGCGGTCGCGTCCGACAGGTCCAGCGTCAGCACGGTGCTGAGATCATAGCCGGCCGCCGTGCTGCCGGTCAGATGCGAGCCGAATTCCAGCGTGTCGAGCGAGCCGACGAAGCCGCCCGGCGGAATGTAGCTGAAATCGCCGTTAAGAACCACGCCCGACTGGGCGGTACCGGCGTTGCCGGCGACCCACTGGTCGTAAGGCGCCGAGCCCGGGCTGAACGAGCCATGGCTGCGATATGAGAAGGAGTTGAGCCACGTGGTTTCGAGATAGTTGACCCAATCGGGCGCACCGGCGGGGACCTGAATTCCTACACTCATTGTCTTTCTCCATTGATGGTTGGTTGTCCGTCGGTCGACGAACCTCGGATCCGGGCCTGTCGGCCGGGAAATTGCTTAGAACTTGAAGTTGAGCGATGCCGTCGCCGTGCGTCCCGGTCCGGGCAGGCTGATGGTTCCGAGCGCCGGGACGTAGGCGACATCGGTGACGTTGTTGACGGCAAAGCGGAGCTTGACGGTGTCGTTGAAGGCGTAGGACCCGTATATGTCGTAGAGCGAATAGTCTTCGGTGACATAGTTACTCGCCAGCACGCCGATATTGGGCGATGTGCCGCCGACATGGGTGGCGCGACCGCCGATCGTCAGCTTGTCGTCGAAAAGCCGCATGCCCGCATCGATGGTGAACTTATTGCGCGGCGGCACGAAAATGATCGAGGGCTCGATCTCGTAGCTCGTGCCGTCGTAGTTGTAGCTGGTGCCGAAATCCGTCTTCAGATAGGTATAGGAGAGGCCGGCATACCATTTGCCTGCATCGTAACTCGCCTCCAACTCGATGCCTTTCATGCGCGTCGTGCCGTCGACATTGACATAGGAGGCATAGTCGCGGCCCGTTTCGGCGCGATGAACTGTCCCGAGCGCGATATAGTTTTCGATCTCGCGGTAAAAGCCGACGGCCTTCAGGCGCACGCTGTCATCAGCAGACAAGAGCCCGTCGGTCGTGGCATTCACACCAAGCTCGAACGTGTTGCCTTCTTCGGCCACGAGATCGGGATTGGGAGCGTTCTCCACGAGATTGACGCCGGGATGACCGCCCGTCAGGAAGGTTTCCATGATCGTCGGAGGACGGAAGCTGCGCGAATACTTGGCGAAGGGCTGCAGCCAGTCGACGGGTTTGACTGCAAGCATGGCGGAGGGCAGCAGCGCGCCGTCCGAATTGTCGACCGGGATGACGTTTTCCGGATAGACCGTTACGCGATCAATGGTGCCCGTCCAGATCCGGCAGGTCACGCCGTCGGGGAAGTACAAGCGGCATCTCCGGTTGTCGATGGTCTTGACTTCCAGACCGTAGAGCGATGCATCGCCCGACAGATTGTAGTAATCGTAGCGCAGACCGGCCTGCGCCATCAGCCAATCGTCATGTTCGAACGTAGCATTGGTAAAGGCGCTGTAGACGTCGCGATCACCTGACGGGGTCGTGCCGGTATAGGTGGCCGTCATGTCTACGCCATTGAGGAAATAATCCTCGAGCGTCTCCGTCTTGCCGCGATCGAAGAAGGCTTCGACACCGTAATTCAGCGAAAGTGAACCGGCTGACGTTTCGAAGCGGCTGGTATTATCGATGCTGAAGCCCAGTGTGCCGAGAGCGTAATTGACAGGGAAACCATCGTCGTTGATGGCCGAGCCGTAGCGCTTCTCGCGGTTTCGCGTGTGGTTGTACCAGAGGCGGGCATTGAGATCGATGAGCTCGCTGTCGGGATCCCAGTGAAGGCTGCTGGTGATCGTATCGTTCAGAACCTGCTGCGTATCTTCATCGAGGTCGCCATCGTTATTGTAGGAGCCCTGGCTGAAGTCGGAATCGTTGCGAAGCCAGGTCAGCGACGTATCGAGATCGTCGGTGAGTTCCGCCTCGGCCTTCAGCAGGTAGGAGTAGGAGTCCTGCCCCGTGAAGATTGCCGCTCCGTCATGCACGGAACTGTCATAAAGCTTGATGTCGCCATTCTCGCCGATGTCATAGGCGCCAATCTTCTTGTGGCTGATGCCGCCGAGCACCGAGAAGCTGTCCGACAATCTGACCGCCGCCATGCTTGCGCCATCAAACTGGAACTCGTTGGTGCCAACGGTCGCGTTTGACTCGCCGCCCCACTGGCGGCCATCTTCTATGAGATCATCGGCCTCGATGGTTCGGAAGTTGACCGAACCGCCCAGTGCGCCGGCTCCGCCAACGCCCGAGGTGCCGCTCTTTTCGACGTCGATTTCACGGATGAAGGCAGTTTCGACATAGGTTCGCTGCGTTGATCCATGACCGTTGCGCTGAAAATTCTGCCTTGCCCCGTCGATCATGGTGACAACGCGGTTCTGGTCCTGGAGGCCGCGAATATTGACCGTTACGCCGGGGTTCTGCCCTTCGGAACGGTTGGCATAGACGCCGGCGGCGGTATCGAGCAGGTCGCGTGCGTTACGGGCGGGAGAGCTTTGAATAGCCTCCCTTGAAATGACACTGACGCTTGCCGGCTCGTCGTAGACCCAGTCGGGCGTGCCGCGATAGCCCGCACCGGAGCTTGCACGCCGGCCGCCCTTGATGACGATCGGAGCAAGTTGGGTGACACCTTCCTCCTGCGGAATGGCATTCACGATCTCGGCGCTGCCGATCATCGCTGCGCCGCCATCTCCGGAAATATGCGCCGATATTCCCGTTCCCGACAGCATTCGATCAAGCGCGTCGGCAGGCGTCAATCGACCGACGACGGCGCTGGTGTTCACAGAGCCTGTCGGCGCCGACGACAAAGTGATCTGCATACCGGATTGACGCCCAAATGCACGGATTGCACTCGCCAAGGGTTGGGACGGGATGTTGAAGGGGAGTACGGTGGCTGCTTGCGCTTGTGCCTGATCGGCCGGAGCCGACTGCGCGTGAGCGTTGGTCGCAACCGATAAAATTGCAAAAGCCGTTGTCGCCAACAACCGTGCTCGCCAGGCGTGCCCACCCGCTTGGCGCGCACTGTTGAGCCTCAGACCCCCTACCCTCACTCGCATGCTCACTCTCGTCTCTCCAGTCGTTTGCGCCGATGTCGTGCTCGGCGCTTTCAACGAAATGACGATTGGCTCTCAGAGTTTTTTCAGGGTTTTCGGCTGGGGCGAGCTAAATCTTGATAATTACAGTCAAATTTTTTCTAAAATCGGCTGACGATGCGCGCAAGCGAGGATATTGAGCGAACCTTGCCGCCATAAGGTTCGACCAGGGCGCGCAGCGCCTGATCGGGTTGCCTGAGATTATAGAAGCCCGTGACCCGCTGATGGGCGAGTGTCGCGTCGGGAACCGATATCCAGGCGGAGTGATAGCGCTGGATCTGCTCGATGACCGAGGCTAGCGTCGCGTTCACGACGTAAAGTTCGCCATTGCGCCAGTTGGCGATCTGATCGACCGGGATCGTGTCCTTCATCATGACGGCGCTATTTGGATCGACCGTCAACAGATCTCCAGGCACCAGCCGTTCGGGCCGGGTCGCAGACGAACCCGCAATGGAGGCTTGAACGGAACCGTGCGCAAGGGCAATGCTGGTCAGCCCGTCGGCGAGCTGCACATCGAAGGCTGTGCCGAGCACCTCGACGCGGACGCCATTTGCCTCCACCGTAAAGGGCTTGTCCCTATCCGGTGCCACCTCGAAATACGCCTCGCCGGCAAGAAGCTTGATGCCCCGCCGTCCGTCGCCGTAGTTCAAAGCAATCGAGGTCGCGGCAGCCATCGTTACCGTGCTGCCGTCCTGAAGGATGATCGTGCGGGTCTCCGCCGTGGACGTTGAATAGTCGGCGCTCAAGCGAAGCATCAGGCCGGGCGCAACGACGAGCCCAAGACAGAGCGCGGCCACAGCCGCCGCTGCCACGGCAACCCGGCGCCACGGCGTGCGATGCCGAGCCGATGCCGGTTTTCGCATGACGGGTCTGGCCGCCGATCTCGACGCATATTCCCATTGCGATCGCATGGCCGGAACGACCTGCCCCATCGCGGTCCATGCCTTCTCCGTGCGCCCCCAGGCCAGGCGGTGTTCACTATGGCTGTCCAGCCAGCGATCGAAGCGCGCTTTGAGCTCGGCGTCTTCGGGACCTTCCTGCAGAAGAAGGAACCAGTCTGCTGCCGCCGCCAGTGCCTCGTCCGAAACATCAGGCCTTTTATCCGGTTCGACGGCCATCAGTTCCCAGTCTTTCCCGTAGCCAAACCAAGTCGCATCCCCGCTGTTTTGCCGCTTCACGAACAATGACGTTTATCTCGTCCGGTTTTTTCACGCGGATTCGAGATTTTTAGCGGATCATCCCATTTTTTTGGCGAATTCGACAATTGCGGCCTTGATCAGCCTGTGGACGCCGGCCACCGAAATGTCGAGGTGGCTGGCGATGTCCTCCATACGGTATCCGCCGAAGCGATGCATTTCGACAGCGATGCGTGCCTGGTCCGGCATTGCCGAAAGGATTGCGTCGACCTGTCTGATCTGATCGCAGAAGAGCGCGTTTTCCTCAGGCGTTCCCGTGTCCAGGGGAAGTCCCCACCACGGCGTATCTTCCGGACGGGCGCGCAAATCGCGCTTCTGGCGCCTGCGCACGTCGAGCGCGAGGTTCCTCACCATGCGGAAGAGATAGGCCTTCAACTTCTGGGGTGCGGCCGCGTCTTCCGGCACGAATTTTATGAAGACCTCTTGGACGAGGTCTTCAGCTTCCTCTCGCGAACCGACGATGGGCGTAGCATATCGAATGAGGTCGGAGCGATGTGCCGCATAGACCGCGTAGCGCCGGTCGTCCTCCCTGATACCCATAGCAATATCCATAAAGAAACGCGGAAATGAACAATCGACGGCAGGCTAAACGCCGGATTGCAAATTCCGCTTATTTCGCAACGTGAGAGGTAAACCAAAAAAACTTGACAATTTCCAGCATGTTTTTTCCAAGATTGAATTTGCAGGAATTTCTAGGTTGAACGAACGGTTCGATCAGTGACTCCATGCGCGGAGCCAGGATTCGACTGTGCAGGCAACACAGTCGGTGGCCGCCTTCGGTTATCTTGTGCAATTGGGTATAGCGGCATTCTCGCCGAGTAACGATCAGAGCAACACCGACCCCGAGGCATCAGCAACTCGACCTCAAGCTTTGGGGGATGAGAAGAATTTTGTGTTGTGGCAAATGAAAAATCTGATTTACTGGCGTTGCGCTGCTTGGCTTTGAGGGGGATATGGCCGATGGTGTGGACCCGCAGGGATATTCTGCTCGGTGGATTGGCATTGCTTGGCACCGGCGCGGTACGGAAACCGGCTTTTGCCCAGGCTGCCTCCTATTTTACCGGCACGGCCGCCGATAATGGCGTGACGTTCAGAGCGACCAACTTCGCCAAGATCGACAGGCAGTGGCAGCGTCAGGTTGTCAAATATTTCAGCAGCGAGCCGATCGGCACCGTTGTTGTCGATACGCGGCATCATTTTCTCTATTTGATCATGGAGAATAAGACAGCCATCCGCTACGGCGTCGGCGTCGGCCGCGAAGGCTTCAAATGGTTCGGCCGCGCCACGATCGACAGCAAGTCTCTCTGGCCGCGCTGGACGCCGCCACCGGAGATGCGCAAGCGCCATCCCGAACTGCCCGAATTCGTGGCCGGGGGCTCACCGAAGAACCCGCTCGGCCCCCGGGCCATGTACCTGCATCGTGACGGCGTCGACACCGGCTATCGCTTCCACGGCACGCTGGAACCCTGGAGCATCGGCAAGGATTCCTCCAGCGGCTGCATCCGCATGTTCAACGAAGACGCCATCGATCTTTATCAGCGCTGCCCGATCGGCACCGCGGTTCAGGTCCTGCCGCATATTGCCGACCAGGCGCCAGCCGCTGAGGTCAGCCAGGCAACCCCGGTCGAATGAGGAATATCACGTTGATGTCTGGATATACGAGGCGTCTTGCCGCCGCGGCCATGCTTTTGGCGCTCACCGCCTGCGCCACCACAGATATCGCTTCCGTGGAAGAACCTCCCGCGGCGCCGTTGACTGGCCAGACCAATGATCCGGCGCCCGGTTTTGAAAGCGTCAAGGCCGGCAGCGAAGAGGATTTCATCCTCAACGTCGGCCGGCGTATCTACTTCACGCAGGACTCCGCCAAACTCGACTCCGTCGCGATGACGACGCTGGACAACCAGGCAGCCTGGCTGAACAGGAATCCGGCCTGGCTGATCAAGCTGCAGGGCTTTGCCGACGATTCCGGTTCCGTATCGAAAATGAAGAGCCTGTCGCAGCAGCGCGCCGATGCGGCAATGGTCTATCTGGCTTCGAAGGGCGTGGACCCAAAACGGATGTGGGCCAAGGGTTACGGCGAGGACCGGGAGGTGCGCGACTGCACAGAGCGTTCCTGCAAGGTGCAGAACCGGCGCGTCGTCGCTAATCTGCGCACTGAGCCTGATGCGACCTGATTGAACCCCGTCTGCTCACGATCGCGCATTCGGAACGCCTAGCCTCTCAGCCTGAAATCGAGCGTTTATGAACCGGAGACATATCTTCCGGGTCTCTCAGGGTGAGGCGCCCTACTCCGTTTCATCAATAGTGATGAAGCGAAGCATCCGGCCTCCACCTTCCTCAAGGCTTCGTCAGATTGCACACTGGTGTTGCGGCGCTGGACCCCGGCGTGCTCGCAACGCCTAAGGCATTGAACCTGTATCCGCTTAAGGATGCTTTGTAGGCTGGACACGTAGATGAAGCTATCGTACCGCGTTCCTCACATCTTCTTTCGTGCGACGTTTGCCATCAGTGCGCTCGTCTTTCTTGCCGGACCTGTGTTGCCGGCTCTCGCCGACGACACTCCCTTCGCTCCCCAAACGAAAATCCGTCTGACGATTGCGCAGTGGATTCCATCCAAAGGCCAGTATGAGCGATGGGATGCGATCGGTGGCGAATACACCGTCTCGGATGACGGCGCAGTCTTCTTGCCCTTTCTTGGATCCCTTCCCGTCGGCAAGCTCGATAATGCCGGCCTCACAAACCAGATTGCCACGCGTCTGCAGGAAAAAATCGGGTTGATGCAGACACCTGTGGTGATGATCGAAATTCTCGAATACCCGCCGATCTATGTCGTGGGAGACGTAGCCAAGCCGGGAGAGTATAAATTCCGCCCCGGCCTTACCGTCCTGCAATCGCTCGCAATGGGCGGCGGCCCGGTCCGCGCCAAAAGCGAGCAACAAACGCAGTCGATCAGGCTCGCAGGCGAATTGCGCGAAACCGATCACTCGATCCTGCGCAGCGCCGCCAAACTGTCGCGGCTCCAGGCGGAGATGGACGGAGCGAAGGAAATTACCTTCGACCGGACGGATGGCAGCGACCAGCAATATGCGGCAGGGATCTATAACGAGGAACGGGTTATTTTTCAGGCCCGCGCAAGCGCGCTGGAGAGGCAGTCAAAGGCACTCACGGAACTGCGTGATCTTCTGAATACCGAAATTTCGACGTTGGAAGAAAAACAGGCGGGGGCAGACGACAATATCAAATCAGTCGAGGACCAGCTGGTCAGTGTTAAGACGCTGGTCCAGAAGGGCCTTACGCTCTCGTCGCGGCAAATGGACCTGCAGCGGCTGCTGACGACCTACCGCGCCGACAAGCTCGACCTCGTCACCGCGATCATGCGGGGCCGTCAGGCCATCAGCGAGACAACACGGAATCTCGAGGGGCTTGCTGATGCGCGCCGGAGCGAAATCGCAACCGAAGCGCAGTCCGAACGGGCAAATCTCGATCAGCTCAAAATGAAACGAGAGTTGGCGCAGAAGCTGCTCATCGAGGGGCTCGCCGCCAGCGACGACGCCAAAAACCCTGGCGATGAACTCCCGCTTACCTTTACCGTCAGCCGGCGGAGTGAGGGACAAATCAATCAATTCCCGGCCTCGGAAACGACGGCGTTGGAGCCCGGCGATGTGGTGAGAGTGGTCCAGCCTCACATTTTGGCAGGCTCGTCCGATTCCGACTCCGCCGAGCCTTCCGAAGAAACCCAGGCGCTTGCAGATCGGGCCAGCCAGTGACCGGCGAAAGCATGGGTTGCGACCAAGTTTGCTCGCAGCAAATGGCTAGGGGCATCCGATGACCATGCGCATGATACCCCCCCGTGGCCAGACCTACACACAGATCCTCAAATCGACGATGCTGATGGGCGGCTCCTCGCTGGTGAACGTCGCGCTCAGCATTATCAGAAATAAGGCCCTGGCCGTTCTGCTCGGGCCGGAAGGCGTGGGACTTATCGGCCTTTACGGGTCGATCATCGACATGGCGCAAGCGATCGCGGGTCTGGGGGTGAGTGGCAGCGGCGTGCGCCAGATCGCCGAAGCTGCCGGCACTGGCGACGCAGAGAAGATCGCACGATCGGCGACAGCGCTCAGGCGCATATCGATGGTGCTCGGGCTCCTTGGTGCGCTCTTGCTTGCCGCACTGGCGTTTCCGGTCTCAAGTTTCACCTTTGGCGACTACCGGCATGCCGGCGGGATAGCACTTCTCTCTCTAGCCGTTTTTTTTCGGGTGGTCTCCGCCGGACAAACTGCATTGATTCAGGGCATGCGGAACATCGGAAGTCTTGCCCTTATCAACGTGCTTTCGGGGTTCTTCGGAACGGTGGTCAGCATCCCGCTGATCTATCTGTTCGGCGCACAGGCGATCGCGCCGTCTCTCGTCGTGATCGCAGCTGCTTCAATTCTTCCCACCTGGTGGTACAGCCGACGGATCTCCACGCATCGCCCGCCAATGTCGGCACGCCAGTTCGGTCAGGAAGCGACCGCGCTGCTCAGGCTCGGTTTCGCGTTCATGGCAAGCGGACTTCTGACCTTCGGCGCCGCCTATGCCATCCGCATCATCGTGCTGAAGGAAGGGGGCGTAGCGGCGGCCGGACTGTATCAGGCGGCTTGGGCGCTTGGGGGTCTCTATGCCGGCTTCATCCTGCAGGCGATGAGCACGGACTTCTATCCGCGCCTGACTGCAACCGCAGACAACAATGCCGAATGCAACCGACTGGTCAATGAGCAGGCGGAAATCAGCCTGCTGCTGGCCGGCCCCGGCCTGCTCGCTACTTTGACCTTGGCACCGCTCGTGATGAGTTTGTTCTATTCCGCGGAGTTTCATGGGGCTGTGGAGCTCTTGCGCTGGATCTGCCTTGGAATGATACTCAGGATTGTCGCCTGGCCGATGGGTTTCATCGTTGTGGCGAAGGGCGCGCAGACGATCTTCTTCTGGACGGAGGTCGCTGCGACGGCGGTGCATGTGGGGCTGGCGTGGCTCTTCGTGTCAAAGTTTGGTACGCCGGGGGCTGGCATGGCGTTTTTCGGCCTCTACGTCTGGCATAGTATTCTGATTTACGTGATCGTACGGCGGCTTACCGGCTTCCGCTGGTCGGCCGCCAATCGCAGGCACGCGCTTCTTTTCCTGCCTGCCTCGGGATTGGTGTTCTCGGCCTTTTTGATCTTGCCGCCATGGTCGGCGTTGATAATTGGCTCCATCGCAGTGGCTGTGAGTGGGCTTTACTCGCTGCGCATGTTGGTTGATCTGCTTCCGCCGGAGTCAGTACCCGCATTCGTTAGAGGATGGATCACGAAATCCGCATAAAGAGACACGCGCATCAGATGATGCGCGTGTCTCTTTATGCTGTATTCCAGGTATCAGATCAGGCAGGCACGACGCCCCGCTCGGGCTGACGGATGACGCGTCCGGTGTTGGCGTCAGCAAGGACCTGGCGCAGTGTCTCGACAACCCTGACGATGTCGAGCTCCGTCATCTGGGCATAAAGCGGCAGGATGATGGTTTGCTGCTGCGCCGATACGCTTCGCGTCAGGCTGCCGGCAGCGCGATGGGAGCTCTGGTCGGCATAAGCACCTTCCAGATGAATGTTCATCACACCGCGCCGTGTCGAGATCCCTTGATCGAGCAGCGCCTGCATAACTGCCCGCTGGTCGATTTCATCAGACAATCGCACACAGAAGCTTTGCCAGTTGCTGCGAGCCCAGCGAGGCTCGGTCGGGATCGACAGACCGGGGATCGTGGACAGGCGTTCGCAATACTGCTCGGCAAGCCGCCTTCGCTGCGCAATCAATTCAGGCAGCCGCCGTAACTGCTCTCGCCCGACGGCCGCCTGAAGGTCTGTCATGCGGTAGTTGTAGCCCAGTTCGTCATAGTCCTCGAAAATCACCTGTTTCGAGCCATGCCTGATGGTATCGGTGACGCTCATTCCATGCTGGCGCCACAGCCGGAATTTCCGGTCATATTCGGGATTGGCCGTGGTCAACATGCCGCCGTCACCTGTCGTGACGACCTTCCGGGGATGGAAGGAGAAGCAGGCAATGTCGCCATGCGATTTGCCGATCTTTTCCCAACGTCCGTCCCGCAGGATTTCGCTTCCCGTCGCGCAGGCCGCATCTTCGATAACCGGTATCGAATGACGCTTGCCGATCTCCACGATGGGGCGGAGATCGCATGGCATGCCGAGCTGATGCACGCATAGGATTGCCTTGGTGCGGGACGTGATCGCCGTTTCGATCAGGCTGGGGTCGATGTTGTAGCCATCCGCCTCGATGTCGACGAAAACAGGTACTGCATCGCAGTATCGAACAGCGTTCGCGGTGGCGATGAACGAATGACTGACCGTGATGACTTCGTCGCCGGTACTGACACCGACCGTCATCAAGGCGAGATGAAGCGCGGTCGTGCAGTTGGAAACGGCGCAGGCATGCGCGGCGCCGACAAAAGTCGCGAATTCGCTCTCGAAAGCAGCGACTTCCGGCCCTTGCGTCACCCATCCTGACAGAATGACGCGGCGCGCAGCCTCAGCCTCCTCCTCTCCGAGGACGGGCTTGGCGACCGGAATTGCAGATAGTGACGGGCTCATGCAGCTTGGCCTCCTGCCACAGCGGTATTCAGCCGCCACCACGCGACAAGGTCGCGAAGCCCCTGCTCCATCGATATCTCCGCTTTGAAGCCGAGAAGCTTCTCGGCTTTGCTGATATCGGCAAGACGACGGGTCACGCCGTTGACCGTACGGGCCTCTTTGTGCTGCGGTTCGAGTGAGACCCCCATGATATTGCTCAGCATCTGCGCGAGTTCCAGGAGGCTTATTTCCTTGCCGCTTGCGACATTGAACACTTCATCCGTGACATCGCTCTTCGCAGCCAGCAGGTTTGCCCGGGCGATGTCGCGTGCATCGACGAAGTCCATCGTCTGGCTACCGTCGCCATAGATGAGGGGCGGCATGCCAGCCGCCAGACGCTCCATCCAACGGATCAGCACTTCCGTATAGGCGCCGTAAACGTCCATTCGAGGCCCGTAGACGTTGAAATAGCGCAGCGCCACGTAGCGCAGGCCATACATGTCCGCGAAGCTGCGGAGCAGCCCCTCGTTGAATGTCTTGGCCGCGCCGTAAATCGTCCTGTTATTGTAGGGATGATGCGCTTCGGTGGTCGGAAAGCTCTCGGCCAAGCCCAGCACAGAGGCCGAGGAGGCCGCAACCACCTTCGATACGCTCGCCTTGACGGCTGCTTCGAGAACATTGAACGTGCCCTCGGCCAGAACATCGAAGGCGAGCCTTGGCTCTTCCGCGCATTGCGTGATGCGAATGGCCGCCTGATGAAAGACGATGTCGACGCCTTCGAAGGTTTTCGCAAGCAGCGCTCTGTCGCGAATATCTCCCTCGATGATGTTCACGGAGCCGCTGGCTATTGCCGCGCTGAGATTGTCCCGGCGTCCACGCACGAAATTGTCGAGGATGATGATTTCGCGCGGCTTTTCCAAAGCAACCAGATCGGCGATATGCGAACCGATCAGGCCGGCTCCGCCCGTTATAAGAACTCGTTGATTTTTCATGGTTTTACTCCACGCGTGATTTCCATCACAGGATCAGCTTCCTTGCGCCAGCGTATGTGTTTCGCCGGCACACCCGCAGCAACCGAATAGGCCGCCACGTCGGAAACAACGATTGCTCCGGCTCCAACGATCGCCCCTTCGCCGATGGTCACGCCGGGAAGAATGGTCGCATTCGTTCCGATATCGGCCCCTGCGCCGATGCGGACCGGTTTGATTTCAAGATCCGTGCGAATGATCGGCACGTCCACCGGCAGCGCCGTATGAGTCGAGCCCAGCACCTTGGCTCCAGGCCCCCAGCCGACGGAATCCCCGATCTCCAGGTCACGGGCGTCGAAATAGGCCATCGGGCCGATCCAGACATTGTTGCCGATCTTGCAGGTGCCGTCGAAGCGTCCCTGGATATAGGCCTGGGCGCCGATGAACACGCCGTTGCCGATTTCGAACGTTTCCGGATGCTTGAAACCGGCACCACCTGCAACCTGCAATCCGGTGCCGCAGCTCCGCGCGATAGCTTGCCAGATGGCTTTCCGCATAAGGCTGTCGACAACACCGTCCCCGGTCGCGAAGCGACTATAGAGATCGATCAGGCCAGCACGCCCATATGATTGCTTGAGTTCTTCGACCAGGCCAGCCTGATAGGCCGGATCTGCCTGCCGTTCATGGCGGCCATGCACCGCCTGCACGACCCTTGCCTCACCTGCCCGACTAGCTGACATAGGCGTACTCCAGTGCGGCGGCCACCTGGTCGACATGCTGCGAAGGCATCTCAGGATAAATCGGCAGCGAGAGGACCTCCCTGGCGGCAGCTTCCGAGACGGGGAAATCGCCGGCTTGGTAGCCAAGGTCGGCATGAGCCTTCTGCAGATGAACGGGAATGGGGTAGTGCAGTCCGGACGGAACGCCGTCTGCGCTGAGCACACGCTGAAGCCCGTCGCGATCGCGGCTCCTGATGGCATAGACGTGATAGACGTGGCGTCGGTCGGCTGTTTCGACGGGTATCTTCAAATGCGGCGATCCGGCGAGCAGCGACGAGTAGCGGCGCGCATGAGTGCGACGCGCCTCTGTCCAGGCTTCCAAATGCCGGAGCTTCACGCGCAGGATCGCACCTTGAATGGCGTCCATGCGATAGTTGAAACCCTTCAGCAGATGATGATAACGCTGTTCCTGACCCCAGTCGCGCAGCATACGCATCGTCTTGGCCTGTTCGTCATTGTTGGTGACGATCAAGCCTCCCTCACCGCAGGCGCCGAGATTCTTGCCTGGGTAAAAGCTGAAGCATCCGGACACGCCGATGCTGCCGGCACGCTGACCCTTGTATTGAGCCCCATGGGCCTGGCAGGCGTCTTCGATGACAGGGATGCGGTGATGATCAGCAATTGCCTTGATCGCGTCCATATCGGCCATCTGACCGTAGATGTGGACGGGAATGATGGCCTTGGTCCGGGGGGTTATCTTCGCCTCTATCTCAGCCGGATCCATTGTAAGCGTCACGGGCTCGACATCGACGAACACCGGTCGTGCACCTGTGTAGCAGATCGCCGACACAGTCGCGACGAAAGTGAATGGCACGGTGATGACCTCATCGCCGGGGCCTATGCCTGCGGCAAGGAGAGCCAGATGCAGGGCACTCGTTCCAGTGTTGACGGCTATTGCATGCTTGACGTTGCAATAGTCTGCGAATTCCTGCTCGAAGCGCAGAACCTCTTCGCCCAGTACGTATTGCCCCGAGGCAAGAACGCCGAGCACGGCGGCGTCGATCTCGCCCTTGATGGATTGATATTGTGCCTTGATATCCAGGAACGGGATCATGCGATGCGCCTCGCCTCTTCGAGCTCGATGATACGACCGCGCTGGGCGAGCGACCGGGTTGCCGCTTCAAGGATACGAACGACACGCAGGCCGGCGTGGCCATCCGTAATGGGCCGCGAATTCTGCTCGATGCACTCGACGAACTGATCCAGTTCGCGCTTCAATGCTTCAGTCATATCGAGCTTGGGCGCCCACATGTCGCCGCTGCGATAGCCCACCAGCATCTGATGCACCTTCTCGCCATAGGCCTGAGAATTGGGGTTCATCGTGATGCCCTTGTCGTAGACCTTGATCTTTTCGCTGGGCTCCAGATCGTCATAGACGATCATCTTGTTGCTGCCGCCAATCAGCGTGCGGCGCACCTTGACCGGTGCGAGCCAGTTGACGTGGATATGTGCGATAAGCTTGCTCTCGAAGAAGAGCGTCAGATAAGCGATGTTCTCCGGCTCGCCGAGGACATGGCTCATTCCCGTCGCGGAAACCGCCACTGGCTTTTCCTGCAGGACATGGTCCAGGATGGACAGGTCGTGCACTGCGAGGTCCCAGATGACGCTGACATCATGCTGGAAGAGGCCCAGATTGACCCGAACGGAGTCGTAATAATACATGTCGCCCAGGCCGCTTTCGACCAGTTCACGCATCTTGCGGACGGCACCGGTGTGCACGAACGTATGATCCACAGCCAGCACAAGGCGTCGGCGCGCGGCTTCCTCGACCATCCGCGAGGCTTCATCCGTCGTCGATGCCATCGGCTTTTCGACGAAGACATGCTTTCCAGCCATCATCGCCTGCATCGCGAGCTTGAAATGGGTCGAGACCGGCGTCGCGATAGCGATGGCATCTACTCTCGGATCGCGTAAGACCTCCTCGAAATTATCGGTGATCGTTATTGCCGGATACCGGCTTTTAACAGCCGCCAACCGTTCGACATTCAGATCACAAACTGAGACGAGGTGCGCACCGGCCGCTTCCGAGATGTTGCGAACCAGGTTCGGACCCCAATACCCATATCCAACAACGGCAATACCGATCATCGCATCCCTCCCAACGCTTGCATGTCAACTGATCGGTCGTGAACGTGACCGGTAATCCTGGCCGGAACGCCCGCGACAATGGCGCCCGCAGGCACATCCTTTGTTACAACTGCCCCGGCTCCGACCTGCGCGGCTTCTCCGATGGTTACGCCAGGCAGAATGGTCGCATTGCTGCCGATCGACGCGTGGCGCTTGACCAGCGTGGGGATGACAACCCAGTCTGCTTCGGTCTGCAGACCGCCATCCGCATTGACGGCGCGCGGGTACGTGTCATTGGTGAACATGACCCCGTGGCCGATAAAAACGCCGTCTTCCAGCGTCACGCCTTCGCAGATGAAGGAATGGCTGGAGATCTTGCAGTCTTTTCCGACGAGGACGTTTTTCTGGATTTCAACGAAAGTGCCGATGCGCGTTCCGGCACCGATCGTGCAGCCGTAAAGATTTACGAGTTCTCGATGATGGATGACGCTGCTATCATCCAGCTTGACGTTCGATGCAATCATTACGCATGCACCTCTACTCTTGAACAAACCCTTATTTCTAAATGAAACCGACAATCAGATGATTGCGCCCAAGATTTCATTTCGAGAGAACAAATATTGCTCTCCATTCAAAGAGAATTGTTTTCGTCATCCGAGTAAAGGAACAAAACGTCTAAGATTATTCACCTAAAGGCGTATCTACTTATGACGACTTACGCCGAAGTTCATAGCCAACGATCAACATTGGTGGTGGAACAAGTCCGGATTCGGCTCAATCATACGCCAGGCGCGGACATTGTTTTCATGCGTTTAGCGACTCGATCCGTAACCGAGGAGCAACGTAATCGACCACTCCGCGAGCGGTTTAATATCGCATAGGTTTATACCAAGAATTAAGTCGTATTTACACCTTACGATGGAACTAACGTGCGCCTTTAGCCTATATTAGCTAGTTTGAGATCGCGGAAACTGTGGTATTTAATTCGTACTTTAGTGCTTCCAAACCCTCATATTTGAAGGGCTTGAGTATTCGGTTTTGTTGGGGCGTAGGGAAACTCGGCTGGGGAGGATGAAGCAGTGAATTCAGCGCTTATACCAAATTTAGACCTTAGGCAGGAAAATGTAACTCTGCCACTTAAGATAGAGAATAGTTCAACGGCATCGATCTTGCCGTCGAGGCCAAAGCACTCTCTCGTGATCCTCGATAACCGTGAACTTGATCGGCAATGCCTTGCGCAATGCATGGCCGCCCACAAGACGGATTTACTTATCCTGGCGTTTGGAACGGTTGAAGAGTGGAAGCAAAAATGCGACGAGTATCCGCCGCTTTCGGCAATCCTCTTGAACATTGGCGGCAAGAAAATCGACGAGCCTGCCGTTGCCGAGCAAATCAGGAGCCTTTCGTCGGAATTCGGGACGATACCTGTCATCGTGCTGGCTGATAGCGACGATTTCACCCAAATCGTGAGGGCGCTCGAATTTGGAGCGAAGGGCTACATACCTGCCTCGGTCAGCGTCAGCGTCTGTATGGAGTTGATCGCGCTGTCAGTGGCGGGGGGCGTTTTCGTGCCTGCGAGCACCCTATTCGCCATACGTCATTTGCTGGAGTCCAGCAACTCGACGGCGCGCCCGTTGGCCGGCATATTCACGGATCGTCAGGCCGAAGTCGTAGAAGCGCTCCGGCGCGGAAAGGCGAACAAGATCATCGCCTATGAGCTCAATCTGCGAGAAAGCACCGTCAAGGTGCATGTTCGCAACATCATGAAAAAAGTCAAAGCAACGAACAGAACAGAGGTCGTGTTCAAGATAAACGATCTCTTCGACAGTATTACTACCCGCGAAACAAGCAGAGACAGGATAGATGCTGTCGGGCGATCGATTCCGACGTCACATCACTAGTGCGGTCTTGACCTAAACCATCCTCGGTGGTCGCGAAGCAAATGCGCCACCGAGGCCAAGATCTGGCGCCAAGGCACCTGAGCCCGGATGTGATCCATTCAGTTTGAAAAGATAGCCTTGTGCACTTTCACTTCCGGCTCTGCCCGCGCACAATTGCCCACCGCTGATTTTCCCTTAAATCGTTCAAACCCCTTCGCTCGACTTGGACTGGCCCTGGTTGCAGTTCCAGGGATTGGCGACCTGTTGAACTCGTCTTTCATTCAGCAATAGACACCGCCATTTGTCGGCGATCACAAAGGATGCCTGGAAAGTGCCGTTCGGATCCTGCGCAACGGGCTTCTCTGCGAACGGGGGACCAGACCCTTTGCAAGGTGCCAAAAATATCGGAACTCCGGCACTGGCGGCACGTTCGGCCTCAAGTGATTCAAGCGCAGCGCGATCATCAGGTCATCGACGCTTGCGTACAACCGCTGGCGCCAGCCAATATCAAGTCTGAGATATCGAGACGCTGCACGCCCGCCGGTCCCGTTCTCGTCGAGGGGACCGCGACGAAGAAGGTTCGCAAGATCTGGCTGCTGACAACGATCGAGAATATCGGCGAAGCATGCAAGCCATTCGGGATCACTTCGTCTGGGAAGCTGGTGAATGCTCTTCCGGCCTGTGCCGGAGCGTTCGGGGGCAGGCCAATTGTCTTCTCGACCGCCTTGGGCGAGCACGAGGCGCGCGCGCCGGAGTTCGTCATGGGACAGGAATGGATAAAAGTCCTGCAACCGCCGCGCTTGCGCAAGTTGGCCTTTGCAGACCAATGCGAGAAGGAAATATGCCCATTCGACGGGATCCGGGTCGGCCGCCCCGTAGTCGATCATCGTTACCTTGATCAAGTTCACCAGAAGCGTGTAGGCGCGATCGGCACTACCCTCATGCAAGGCGCAGACGGCGAGACGGAATTTGGCTTCGGGCAGGTAGGATACATAATCCAAGCAGCGTGCGTAACAGTCCTTGGCCTCCTCCACCTTGCCCTGCTCGAGAAGCAAATCGCCTCGCTTCAATAAAGCGCGGTCGCTTGCCCCTCCGGCAACGTGGATGCTGCCTCGCTGGGAGATGCGCTGAACCTTTATGAGGTCGCCGAAAGGCCCGGACTGAATGATTTTCTCTCCGGATCGCTGGCCGCTGTTCAGTATAAACCACTGATATATTTGCGGCCTGTGATTCAACGTGTGACGAGAGTGGACCAAATTGTAACCGGCCGCCGAAATACGCTGTATTTCAGCTGGATGAGCAAACAGGTATTCCAAGCGTTCAACGATGTCGTTGTGGTCGGTGAAGACACAATTCTCCATGTCGGCAAAGCCAGCTGCCTGCAGCGCTGCCGTCCGTTCCGTCACGAGACAGGTGTTCGCCCCGGGAATCTCCAAATGCTTTCGCACGACCTCGCCGGCCATGGTTCCGCATGTGGGTACGACGAGGCTCGCGTTGAGCGCGCGCGCATAGGCCTCTCCTGACAGCAGCTGGGAGGCAAGCTTGCTCTCATAGGTATGTTGCGGCGAAACCAGGCAGGGATATCGATCGCGGATTATCGGAAAGACCTTCTGCCGCCAAGGGTAAAGGCCGTTGACCTGACCTGTGAGCGTCACCGGTATGATCTTATGCTGGTGATAGTCTTGATAAACTTCGGGATCGATGAAGTTTGGCCAGATGAACAGGTTGTCCTTCAGCTCCGGCATATATTCCGGAGCCAGAGTCGCAATCGAGAAATAGGTCTCGATGCCCCATTGCTCCATATCGGAAAGGAAGCCACTGCGTCGGTCGCACCATGGATCGGCATTGTGAAGACCAAGCTTCGGAACGCCGATGTGGGTATTCGTGTTGGCGATTCCTATCCGTCGCGAGCCATGTGACCGGTAGCCGCTCTCAAATAGCGTCAGATCCGGCTCGTACCTTTCGCATATCTCTGCGTAGTCGCAGTCACGGTTTACGACGACGACATCAAAATGTGTGCTGAGGCATTTGACCTGCTGCTGCATATGCAGCAGCAGGTAACCGGCTGCGTTCGCATTGGGCTGATGATCCCATTGAAAGAAAACGAGCTTCGGTTTGCGGTGATTGCCGTTGCTATCCATGTCCCTATCGTGTGGCTTCCGAAACAGGGAGACCGACCGCCGGGACAGGCAGATGCGCGTAGGTCGCCTGCGGGAACTTGGCGCCAGGCACGTTTCTGGCTTTGCCCGAAAGCTTCCACTCGAAATAAGCGATCGTTCTCTCGAGCCCTTCGCGCAGGCTCACCGTCGGCTGCCAGCCCAGTTCCTGGCCAGCGCGGCTGATGTCCGGCTTGCGCTGTGTCGGATCATCAACCGGCAGCGGCTTGAAGACGATGCCTGATTTCGATCCCGTCATTTCGATCACCATTTCGGCCAGTTCCCGGACCTGGAATTCTCCGGGATTGCCGAGATTGATGGGGCCTGTAACGCCAGCCGGCGCGCCCATCAGGCGGATGAAGCCTTCGATCAGATCGTCCACATAGCAGAACGAGCGTGTTTGCGTACCATTCCCGAAGATGGTGATCGGCTCGTTTCGAAGCGCCTGAACGATGAAATTGGAGACGACGCGGCCGTCATTGGTCTGCATGCGCGGCCCGTAGGTATTGAAGATCCGCGCCACCCTGATTTCCACGCCATATTGACGATGGTAGTCGAAAAACAACGTTTCGGCGCAGCGCTTGCCCTCGTCATAGCATGCCCGCGGGCCGATGGGATTGACGCTGCCTCGATATTCCTCGGGCTGCGGATGAACCGCCGGATCGCCGTACACTTCGCTGGTGGATGCCTGGAAGATCTTCGCCTTGGTGCGTTTGGCGAGGCCAAGCATGTTGATAGCGCCGTGCACATTGGTCTTGACCGTCTGGACCGGATCGACCTGATAGTGAACAGGAGATGCGGGGCAGGCAAGGTTGTAGATCTCGTCGACCTCGACATAAAGCGGGAAGGTAATGTCGTGGCGAAGGATTTCAAAGCGGGGGTCGTCGAGAAGATGCAGCACGTTGTCGCGCGAACCGGTGTAATAATTGTCCACGCAGAGGACGTCGTTGCCTTCTCGCAAAAGTCTTTCGCACAGGAACGATCCCAGGAAACCAGTGCCGCCCGTAACCATAATTCGCTTGTGTCCGTGCATTGATGTGCTCCGTTGTTGATGTTTGCCTCGCAGGACGAGGATCAGGTCAGTAGGCTCCCCTACGCTTGAAGACCGCAGGGATTGTGCTGAGAAGAATGTGCCAGTCGAACCACAGGGACCGGTTGTCGATGTAGAACTCATCGAGTTGTTGCTGCAGTTCGAGATCTGCACTGCTTCGTTCGGATATCTGCCAAAGGCCCGTCAGTCCCGGCGTCACCGAGCGCCGCTTGTCGCGAAACTCGCCATCCATCGCCAGGAGGTGGTATTCCGGAAAGGGACGCGGTCCGACGAAGGCCATCTCCCCTGCAATGATGTTCACCAGCTGCGGGAGTTCGTCGAAACTCGTCGAGCGAAGCAGATGCCCGACCACAGGCAAGACGCGCGGATCCTCTTTGAGCTTGAAGTGGGTCAACCACTCGGCCCGCATCGCAGGGTTATCCCGGAACAATGCTTCGAGGCGCTGTTCCGCATCTCTGTACATCGTCCTCAATTTCAGGACGTGTACCGGCTTGCCGGACAGACCTTCCCTGGCGTGCCTGAAGAAGACAGGCCCCGGATCGATGGCATAGATTGCGGCTGCAGCAATCATAATGAACGGCGCAATCACGATCGTCGCAGGGATGGCGATTGCGAGATCGAGGATCCTGCGAACCAGGTCCGAGCTTGCCGAACTTCCGCCTGTGGTGAGGCGAATACCGATCTCTCCACCGACATCCGCAGGCCGCAATCCGCTTACCTTGAGGCTTGGCGTATCGGACAGGAGAATGACTTCGGCGAACCTCCGCCGCATCGCCGCCAGATCGGCAACAAGCGAGGCTGTGTCACCGGCAATCAGGGCAATGGATGGCTCGCCGTCAGGTGATACTTCCGATGTATCCGAAGAAAAAGGTTCCGGCCTTATGCCATACTGCCAGCGGTCTTTGAAATGCGCCATGAGTGCGGGGGTAAGATTGCGGCCCCCTATGATCACCGCCCGCTCTCCCCAGATTCCAAGTCTCCAGCACAGGCCTCGTGCGAGCCAATGCATAACAGGCTGGACAATCAGCCCGAGGCCGAGGAAGCCAATGACGGCGAGCAGTAGTCGTTCCCCTTCCGGCAGGAGAATTGCTCCGAGCGCCGCAAGGACAGCCACCTTGAAGGCGGCTGTCGTGCGACGCCGCAGATGTTCGTGGTCATGAAGACGATAGCCAGGGTAGAGGCCGGCCGATGCATAAAGAACGATCGCCGCCAATGCCGCGAGGGCGAAAGCACGCTCGAGCACCGTGCCCTCCGAACCATTGGGAAGAAAGGAAAGGAGAGCAAAATAGGCGATCAGATAGCCCGCAATGTCGCCGGCAACCAGGAGTGACGATGTTGCAAGCCGAGGGAACCGATGCCGCAATGCAACCGGCATATTCAGCCCTGACTGTCTTAATGGATCGGCGATCTTAGCGGCTGTTACGGGTGGAACAGAGCCTGCCGGAGCGGCCCGCGAGGCCGTGTCGTTTGTCGTGGCGACCTTGGGCGGACCCGATGTCATTGCTGACGGCGCAAATGAGGACATGGTGGTTTTACTCCTCTACGGCCTTTGTCCCGACGCACCCGCTCCAGAAACCGCGTCTTCGATCGGAAATTTCCGAAGCCCCAGTCTCTGAAAGGCAGTCAGGGAGATGAAGGTCGGCACGACGAGCGCATAGCGCCGCCACAGCCGTCGCGGCTCGCATAAGAGACGAAACGCCCATTCGAAGCCGCTTCTTTGAATGACCCTTGGAGCCTGCCGCTTCAGGCCGGCGTGAAAGTCGAAGGCAGCTCCGACCCCGATGAGAACCGAAGCGTCCAGGCGGTCGCGCATGTGCGCCATCCAGAGTTCCTGCTTGGGACTGCTCAGTCCGACCCAGATGATATCCGCGCCTGACCGATTGATCCTGTCAGCAATATCCGTTTCCTCTTGCAGCGAGAGGTCACGAAAAGGCGGCGCATAAGAGCCGACTATCCGTGCTTCCGGGAATTTTGCGATAAGTCGAGCCTGCAGCTGCTCCAGCGTCTTGGCGGTTGCGCCGTAGAGGAAGTGACGCAAGCCTTTGGATCTGCCGGCCTCGAAAACAGATAACATTAGATCCGGTCCGTAGACCCTGTCGCTTTCCGCATGGCCAGCATGTTTCAGCGCCCACACCAGCGGCATGCCGTCGGGGGTCACGAGGAATGCGCGGTTATGTATGGACCGAAGTTCGGGATCTTTTTGACACCGCACGATACCGTGCGCGTCGCGAACGCATACATATTCTTTCCTGCCGTCTTCAATCGCCTTTTCAATAAGTCCAGTCGCGCTTTTGAGATTGACTGCCGAAACTCGAACACCAAGGACATTCGTCCACTCCGGGGAGCCCTTTGGATCAAGGACTGAGGGTTGGTTTCTGTCTGCCGGTGAATTTCTCATGACCTACGCTTTTGCCAACTGAAACTGTAGCTAGAATATGCTGGCAAGCCTGTTGCCTCCATACTTTCAGCTGCAGCTATTGGACGTAGAAAGACTTCACATTTCTGCGTTCTGTATAGAAATGAATTACAGTATTCGAAGTAAGGCAGCATCCCCTGGGTATGCCTCATTGCCCTTTTTGATAAGCGTTACCCCGAAAAGAGCGGTTTGACCTTCACGGAGCCGTAGAAGACAGTCGCTTTAGCGCGGCCAGAGCTGGGGAGGTTTGAGCGCGACGAAGCCGGGGAGAGACAATGGTGAATTCAACAGGGGTGAATTCAATGAACGAATTCCAGGTGCCGGCCAGAGAGCCTTCAAAGGTACCCAGCACGATCAGCCAGCTGCAGGACGATTTGAACTCTGATGGCTATATCGTTATCAGAGACGTCCTGACGCCTGAGCAGGTGGGAACATTACGGCGCGTCGCCAAACAGTATCTGAGGTCCGGCGGCAAGTATCTGTACGGCGGGAAATTTCAGCTTCATGCCATGTATGCCGTAGAGGAAGTCGCAAGCTTTATGACTTCCGACACGATCCTCAATCGTCTCAAGGAAATTACGCAACCGCTCGATGTCGCCCTTACAGGCGAATGCGATCTCATGATCAACACGACATCGTCGTGGCATAATGACGTCCCTCACCATCCTCGCTGCGCTGATGGAAGTATTTTCTCGGACGAGAGTTTCAGGGTCTACAAGATCGCGTTTTACCTGCAGGACCAGGCCGAAAATTCACGAGCGACATTGAAGGTTCGACCAAGATCCCATCTCAAGGGCCTGACCCAGAGCTTGCCGGCGAAGAGCCTTGGTGTACGCGCGGGCGACGCCATCATCTTCGATGTGCGTATCGAACATGCCGGGCAAATGCCGACACTCGTTGACAGGAGTCTGCGCAAGCTATGTGAGCGGATCGGACCGTGGTTTCGCCTGGATGTTCAGCGAGCTTTCACTTCAGCGCGATCGATCATTCGACGGTTCGGCAGAACGCCTGACCGTGTCGCGGTCTTCATGACATTTGGTCCGTCAGAGGCGGAGACCTATTCCTATGCCGAGGAAGGCCGCCATCGCCATCCCGCTGTTCGAGGCACGCTCAGCGCAGAGGTATTGGCGCAGCTCGCGGTCAACAACATTGTCCCGCCCATTATCGGGGCTTCCGTATTGCACTGAACCGCCGGGCCGGAGACGAGCGCATCGTCACCGGTTACCGCATGCCGGCGCGAGCCACAGCTCATGCAGCTCCATTACCGGTCATCTCGGCGCTATCAATCATTGGGACGAGTGAAAACACTGTCCCTGTCCGCACCGGCTTTCTGAAGATCAGCCAGGCTGCCAAAAGCACCCCACCGCATGATCGCCGGATCGATCCGAAAGCTCTTGTTGTTCAGATGGCCGCTGTAGCGGTTGCGCGCGAACTGCACGGATCCAGTCCCGTGATCAGGCGCGTAGACGAAGGCCGCGACCCCGTTGCTGTTATCAATCGAGACGATATTGTCCTCTATCCGGTTCGGGGCGGCCCACGGCGGATGCCATCCCCAACCGGTGCCGTCGTCCACGCGGAAGGCCGCACCCGAGCCATTTGAGATGGTGTTTCCTGTCACCAGATTATTCCAGCCGCCGTTGATGCCGATCGCGCAGACATTGCCCGAAAGAGTGTTTCCTTCGATGCGCACGCCACTCGCCTTACCATCAGTGTATATCGCCCAGCTGATCGGAGACGGCCATTCATTGATATTTTCGTATCCCGGAGGCCAGAAAGTGCCATCGGCCCTGTTCATGAGATGCCCTGTCCCCGTGACGAGATTATAGCGGACGGTGCTGTTCAGGAGGTCGGCCTGCTCGCCCATCATCTTGATGGCGCCGCCGTCGGCTGTCTGCTGATTGGCGTTGCGCACGACGTTGTGTTCGATGATCGCGTCATGGACTGCGTCCTGGGCACCCCAAAGCGAGCCGCCGGCGATCCCGAATTGTGCGGTATTTTCGATCAGGTTGTCGCCGATCCGCATACCGTCGCCTGCCTGGAACCATATGCCTGCCGTCTCGAAATAGACCTTTCCGATGTCATGGATATGGTTCGACAAAATTCTGACGCCGTTCGATTTACCGAAACTGCCATAAGTGGTGCCGACATAGACACCGTTGCCGGCGATATCTCCGATCACATTGCCGGCGATCAGAACCTCGCTGCTCTCAGTCACATGGATGCCGACGCCGACATTTTCGACGAGATTGCCGAGCAGCCTGACACCGTTGGCGTGTTCAAGCCGTATGGCTCCGAACCCTCTGGTATCGGTGTAGAACTTACCACTGCCTTCAGGCGCTCCGTCACGAAACTGGAGCCCTGATACGACCATGTCATCGGCACCCTCCAGCCGGAAGAATGTCGGCAGCACACCGGCCACAACGGTAGAATTAGTTGACAGTCCCTCGGCCGGGATATAGTCGAGCTGGCCTGCTGCAACGTTGTAGCGCCATTCTCCGGGCGCATCGAGAAACGCCGCCCCTGTCAGGAAATAGCGGCTGCCTTCTGCGGTGAAGAAATAACTGGTGCCCCTGGTTTGAACGGTCCGCGTTGCAGCGTCGATCGAAACGACCGGCAGTGTATCGCTGCCCCATTGGCTTCCAGGCTTGAAGCCACCGACGATGTTAACGACGAGCCCTGATGCGCCTTTAAGCGTCGGGACGTCGCCGGCGTGATAGCAAAAGCGCGTATTGCCTTCCCATTGGTCAATCGCCGGATTGCATTTGGCGGCAAACAGCCATCCCTTGCGCTGATCTCCATCGGAAGGAGCGTTCGGAAAGCGGGCCAGGGGCTGGCGAACCCCGTTGACGAAGAGATCGCCGACGGCCTCGTCCGGCGGCAAGCGCAGTGGCGCCGTCCAGCGTCCGGCCGTCTGTAACACCCAGTTATTCACAAGCCGACCGCCGTGCAAGACAGGTATCTGGTTGCATCTCGCCGTGATGACCAGGCCCTTGTCTCTGGCATCGAAGACAACGGGGCGGGCTAGATAATAATCTCCACCCTCCATGGCAATCATCTTCTGACCGCCTGCTTCCCGCGCAGCATCGCGCGCGCGTTCAATGCTGGCAAAGGGTCCGTCTGCGGTACTTGGCTCGGGATGACGGCCGCTCCAAGTGTCTTTGCCGGCGGGCGATACATAGAATATCGCGCGTCCCGCGGCTGTGCCGGTCACCGCATCGCCAGGGAGAATTCCCTTGAGTTCGTCCGATAATGCGCCTGGCGCGGCCTCGGCGCAGGTCGCTGCCTGGATTGCCTTATGCATGATGTCGGGCGCGTCTACGTCTGAACTCACCGGCGCAGAATTGCCCAGGCGCGGTGAGAGCGCTGCAAGCAGTACGCAACAGGACAGTGTGAAACGAGGTCTCATGGGATTGATGGGTCCGGCTCTGTCATGGGCATCCGCCACCCTTGGTCGGCCTCTGCCGAAACGACGGGCACATGCAGCGAGAACATGATGATAGCCGTGCTGAACAGAATGAAAATGGCGTCGTTCTGGACTAGAAAAATGCTCTCGGTCAGGTTCATCACCAAGACCATGACGGTGAAGACATTAAGCCAGAGCCAGCCATATTGCGGATCGCGGCATTGAAGAATCGCCCCCTGATGCACTGCCCGCAACAGCAGCAGCACAAAGAAGAACGTACCGATGATGCCGAAACTGAGCATCGTGTCGCGGTATCCATTATGGGCGTGAGGCGCCATCCACAGGATTTCGGACCAGATGGACCATGCTCCGGGGTTAGCTTCCGTCCAAAACGCCTGATAACCGAAGCCGAACATCAAGTGGCTGGCAATCTGGCGGTCGACCAGCTCCCACAACGGCACGCGGCCCGTCAAAGTCGCGTCCTTACCGAGCGCTTCGAGGAACGGAACCAGAAACTCGTGAAGCGAGATGAGAAGGCCAGCCGCTAGCTGAACGAACAGCAGGATGAGGACGATGCGGCCGATGCCGCTGCTTCTCTGTAGGGCCGAATAGAATCCGATCAGGCAAAATGCCGAGGCGGTCGCAATCGTCGCAGTCATCGATCCTGAAGCAACAAGACAGATTCCGCTCGCGGGCAGCAGAATAAAAGCGGTTCGCCGCAAGCCGAGAGTGCCGTCGATCAGCACGACGGTCGCCGCCAGTATCGTGATGCTCGAATACCAGCCGAGGCTGTTCTTGTTGATGAAAATGCCTCGCATCTCGCTGTCCATGGGCATGCGGGCAAGATGAGGCGCCACCGCGAACATCGCCAGGCTCAATACGATACACGTTCCCAAAGTCGCAAAGACCAGCAAAAGCAGCTGTCTCGGCGTGAAGCGCATTGCCAGCACGTAGGCAAGAAGCATGGTAAACAACAGGCCGACGGCGCGCCGCAGACTCAGCGATGGACTGATCGACCACAAGATGGACAAAAACGGCAGCACGAGCATCAGGGGGAGCAGTAGATTGCGTCTCAGCGCCACGAGGAAGAGCGGTAAATTTCTTGTCAGGATCAGTATTGTAAATGCATAGACGGGTAGGCTGACGAGGCGCAGCAGCGACTTGGAGTGATCGCTCAACCCTCCGTCCGGATCTGACAGTAAAAGCGGAAAAAGCGCGCCCGTCTGCAGGAACAGACATATACCGGCTCCCCAGCATTCTATGCTTCGCCAACTGATGGCCGGCCCGCTTGTAATTCTAAGACCGTATACGCTCATTGTCGGTCCTTGCCGAGTTGGTCAAAGGAGCGGCTGTTGATCGCGTCAGCCTGGAAAGACATGCATCTCCTTTCACAGCTACGCGCTACACTCAAGAACAACCATCCAAATATCCGCGCAGTCAACTCACGCAAATGACGGCGCAGCTACGTCTAATGCAGGCACCCATCACCCAAGGACGTGGTTGCGCTTAAGCAGGCGACTGGATCCTACCCCAAAGGATAGGCCCTAAGCCTACGGGATTGCCCATAAGAGCAGATGTTACCCATCCCCATTCGCCGGTAGCTTGCAAAGGTGCAGACAGCAAAGCACGCCACGTTGCGCCACAGTTTTTGGCGAATGGAGCGGTTCCGACGCAGGCTGTCCGCAAGCGATGCTTGGAAGGTTGGGATTGCTATGGTTTCGCGTTATGATCCTGGTTCGGCATACTCCACGACGAGAGCTTCACCGGTCGCGGCGGCGTCAATGCCTGCCTCACCGTCGCTACCCAAAAACCAGATCGGGCGCGTGAGCGCTCCCGATATAGCCATCCGCCAGGCCCCAAGGAATGGGGGCAATGGCGGGGCCAGCCTCCCGGACGATATCACGACCATGCTGCTGCACCGCCTTACCGTGCTGCAAGCCGCTTGAGGGCGTCATGGAGCAGTCAGGGATCAGCGTTCTCATCAACAATTACAACTATGGCCGTTTCGTCGGACGCGCGATTGACAGCGTCCTGAGTCAGGATATCCCCAACGTCGAGATCATCGTCGTCGATGATGGATCGAGCGACGAGTCGCGCTCCGTACTGGAAGCCTATCATGACAGGGTGAAGGTACTCTTCCAGGAAAATTCGGGACAGGCAGCCGCGATCAATGCTGCGGTAAAGCTCAGCAGCGGCGGTATCCTGTGTTTTCTGGACGCAGACGACTGGTGGGCTCCGGGCAAACTGTCGGCGACACGCGCTGCCTTCCAGTCGGATTCTGCGGTATCGCTTGCCTATCACCGACTTCAGCCGGTTTCGATCGATGGATCGTCAACCCTCAAGCCGATCCCCCGGACGCTATGTTCTGGAGATCTCTCTGCACTGCTGACCAGATCGGCCGGCTGGTGGCCCTTCCCGATGACCTCAGCCATCTCTGTTCGGCGCAGCGCGTGGGATGCTGCAGGACCGATCCCGGATCAGTTCCGTATTTCGGCCGATGCATGGCTCACGGGGATCTATCCGTTTCTCGGGGACGTCGCTTCTTTGCCGGATTCACTCGGCTTCTACCGGATCCACAACAACAACTGGTATCGGCCGGTCGATGATGCCACGATGCTGCGACGGAGAATGGCCCATTGGCAGCGCACCGTCGAAGCGACAAACAGGTTTCTTTCAATCCACGAGATACCGGCACGATTAAGCCTCACTGATCACTATCCCTACTGGGTGGCATCGGCGGAGTTGGCCGGCGCTGATGCGCGTACCCGCATCAAGCTTGCCTTCGATGGGCTGCTTTTCGCCGGCGAACCAAACGTGCTCAGACGCACACGCGACGCATTGCGTTCAGTCCGCAATCTCCCCCGGTTCGGCCGGGACATCGGCTTATCGGAGGCAGCGAAATGAAGGCGCTGCTGCTTGTTTCCGAACTGGAAGATTACACGATCGCCTTCGCCGGCGGCGTCGCGCGGCACCTTGATGTCGTTCTCGGCGTCCCGCGCCGACGCTACGCGCATCTTGCGTCCTGGTTCGATCCGGCAATCGATTTGCACCTGCTGGACTGGCCGCGGCACCGTTCGCTCGCCAATCCCTGGTTCCTGCATCAGTTGACCCGACTCATCCGGCACGAAAAGCCGAACCTTATTCATCTTCTCAGCAATAGCACGCTCTGGCTGAACTTCGCCGCTCCGTTCTGGCGGCCGATCCCGCTCATCACGACCGTCCATGATGTCGATGTACATCCGGGAGATTCCGATACCCGCACCCTGCCCGGCTGGGCGCCGGAATTGATGGCAAGACAATCCGGACACCTCGTCGTCCACGGTGAAGAGCTGAAGCGGATGGCGCTCGATCGATATTCGAAGTCTCCTGACTGCGTCCATGTCCTGTCGCACCCCGCCATACAGCGTTACGCGGAACTCGCCCGGCAGCAAAATCTGGCGCGAGGCCAGGCCGATGGAACTCTGCGCGTCCTGCTCTTCGGACGGATCTTTGCTTACAAGGGCCTGGAACATCTGATCCGCGCCGAAGCGATGCTCAAGGATGCGCTTCCGAACCTGCGCATTACGGTCGCCGGCCGCGGTGACAACCCCTGGCTGTTCCAACCACTGATGGGGGACGCCGGTCGCTATGATATCCGCAACCGCTTCATCGAAGATGCTGAAGTTGCGCAGCTTTTCCTCGATGCCGATATCGTTGTGCTCCCCTATACGGAAGCTTCTCAAAGCGGGGTACTCAACCTCGCCGCTGCCTTCGGCAAACCTGTCATCGTGACCGACGTCGGCGAATTGCGTACGACAGTTCAGCCGAATGGGCTCGGAATGGTGGTCTCGCCCGGAGATGCGGAAGACCTCGCAAAGGCCATCCGCACATTGGCCGAAAACAGCGAACTCAGAAACAATCTCGGCGCCAACGCGCTTGCCTGGGCCAGGGGACCGAATTCACCCGAGCAGGTTGGAGCTCAGGCTGCAGCCGTCTATCGCGAGGTCGTCCGATCATGCTGATGGAGGCATCGGTGGAAAGAGCTCAAATGGCAAGTGTACGCCACTATGTCCCGGGCGGCTGCGAGAACGGCGGCGGAATCGGCAGGCTGGTCGGTTATATAACCAGCACTGCAAGGCGGGCCGGCGCAACGCACTTCGTCACCGACACCAGAGGGCCTCGATGGTCTGCGGCAACGTCGTCCCTGCGACTGCTAGGCGCCATCCTGACGATGGCTAGGGATCGGGTCCTTGCTCCCACACGTATTCACCATATCCATGTCGCAGGTCGCGGCAGCACGTCACGAAAGCTGATCCTGACGGAGGCCGCCCGTGTGCTGGGCTGCTCTCACATATTGCACTTGCACGACTATGATTATGCCAGCGATTTTGCAGCCCGTTCTCCACGCCAACAAGCGCTCATCCGGCGGATGTTTCAAAATGCCGATTGCGTAGTGGCACTTGGCCAGCGTGATCACGTGACGCTGACGACGCTTCTCGGCGTAGACGGTCACCGCGTCGTCGTCGTCCACAATTGTGTCCCCGATCCCGGCGCGCGGCGCAGGCTTCCTGCTGGCCAGACGCCACTCATCGTCTTTCTCGGCCGTTTGAGCGAACGCAAGGGCGTGCCGGAGCTGTTGCTGGCGCTCAGCCATCCGACGATGCGAGAATTACAGTGGCGAGCTGTGCTGGCAGGTGATGGATCGGTCGAGGATTACCGCCGCCAAGCCGCCGCGATGGGGCTGTCCGATCTGGTGGAGATGCCAGGTTGGCTTGGGGCCGACGAGATTAAGGACTTATGCGCCCGCGCCGATATTCTCGTCCTGCCTTCGCATGCCGAAGGCCTGGCTATGGCCGTCATTGAAGGACTGGCCCACGGCCTTGCCGTCGTCACCACGCGGGTTGGAGCGCATGAGGAGGTCATCTCCGACGGCAAAACCGGTGTCTTCGTCCCTGTCGGGGACCAGGATGCTCTGGCTGCGGCCCTGGCGAAACTGGTTACGGACCCCGAAATGCGCGCTGAGCTCTCCGTCAAAGGCCGTGTCCACTACCTCAACCACTTCAGTATGACAGCATACATGCGGTCGATCGAAAAACTCTACGAGGCCATCTCCACGCAACCTCAAGCAAGGGTTAGCGCATCATGACAATCTCGACTTTTCCGCCAGATCGGAATGTTCCTATCAGAACGATGCACTATGAACCCCGGTTTCAGGCAGAGACGAGATCGGACGATTTCGATCTGGCATCCGGTTTGCGCCTGCTCCGCCGCCGGATGGTGACGATTGTATGCCTGGTGGCGTTGCTGATGACGGTTGCCACCGTGATGATCCTGGGAATGCAGCCGAGCTATCATGCCGAGTCCCGGCTTATGATCCACGCGCCGTTGGCAAAATCAGTGAACAGCGACGATAGCGGCAATGACCCCTTGAATGTCGCATCGGAAACGGAGCGGCTGCGGTCCAGGAGCGTGGCGGTGCGTGTCATTCGCGATCTGCGGCTCGACGAGCGGGCGGAATTCAATCCGGAACTGCGTCAACCGTCTCTCATCAGCGAGATCAAGGCAAGTCTGCGGCAGTTGATTGACAACGGCAAGCCGCCCGTGCCGCAGCAAGACAGGCTCGAGCCGGTTGTCGAAGAATATTACAAGGCGCTCCAGGTGATCCGGGACGGCCCGGGCGGTGTTATCCGAATCGGATTCGATACGCACGATCCCGAATTGGCGGCCGCTGTGCCCAATCGCCTGATCAATATTTACCTTGAAGAGCGGGAAGAGAGCGCTCGCAATCGTCTGGACGCTGCAGAAGGGTGGCTTCGACAGCGCATAGCGGAGCAGCAAGGCCGCACCGATGCGGCGCGCAATGCCGCCGACGAATATCAAAAAACCATGGGCATCGTCCCGAATGACGATGCTCAGAGCGAACAGATCAAATCCATTATGGAACTGAGCGACCGGCAGGCAAAAATCGAACAGGACCGCGTCGATATAAGAGCAGTAATCACCACCCTGGAGGCGGCCGGCGACGCCTCGCTCGCCACGCAGAATGACTCCATCCCCGACAGTATCAGCGCAATGGAACGTGACTTTCGGGCACAGCAGCAGGATCTCGAGCGTCTTCTCGACATATATGGTAGCGACGCAAAGGCAGTCGTCGATCTGCGTGCAAAGATTGTCAAATCGCGGGCCGATCTTGGCACTGCCGTCGATCGCTATGTTCTGTCGCTGCGCGCCAAGCTTGCTGCGCTTGATCGTGAAGACAGCACAGTCCGATTCGCCCTGACGGCGGCTTACAATCTGCGGTCTCACTCCACACTTGATAAAATCGAGCTGGCGCGACTGGAGCGCGTCGCCGACAGGGAGCAGACGGCTCTGGACAGGCTGGAGGAACAGCGTCGGGTATTTGCGGCGCAAGCCATGCTGCCCGGGGCGGAAGTTGAAGTTCTGTCGCCGGCTGCGGTCCCACTGATGCCACAAGGCCGAGGCCGGCTCTTCTATCTGATCGGTGCTCTCGTGGCTTCGATCTCGATCGCCGCAACGGCCGCTTTCGCGGTTGAGATGATGGACAAGTCTGTCCGCAGCTTCGACCAGCTGGCCGGGATGGGACGCTTCGTACCTGCCGGTTTCATACCGCGCCTGAGTCGGGCAACCCGGCGAAATCCGTCGGTCCTCTTTGGGCACATTCAAGGCGGCATGTTCGACGAAGCAATTCGCACCGTCATGATTTCGCTCAAGCAAACCAATGGCGGGAAGCTCCCGGCCAGCATTGTCGTCACGTCCGCCCATAGCGGCGAGGGCAAATCGCTTGTCGCCGGATCGCTGGCCATCGAACTCGCGGCCAACGGAACCCCCGTGCTGCTCGTCGATTGCGACCTTCGGCGCGGAAAACTCGACTCGCTTTTCAAGTCTGGACTCAAGCGCGGACTGAACGATTTCATGAGCGGAGAGGCTGAAATCCGCGACATCATCCATCATCACCCAAGCGGTATCGACTTCATCCCCGCCGGCAACCCCAGCAACCTTCGGCATAGCCGTCTGGCCGATCTTGCAGAGCTCATCGAAATGGCCCGGGCAAATGGCCAGGTTGTGATCTTCGACAGCGCGCCCGTGCTTGCTTCCACCAATACGATGCATCTGACCGCGATCGCAGAGAGGACGCTCATGGTCGTCAGATGGGCAAAAACCAGCCACCGAGCCGTCGATTTTTGCCTTCAGCAGCTAAGGGCTTCTTCACGCAACCCGGAAATTTCCATCGCGATAAACAGCGTAAAGCCAAAAAAGCACGCCCTTTATACGTTTGGCGATTCCGAGTTGTTCTCAAGATCGCTGATGAAATACTACAAAACGACGATTTAAAGCGGCGAATAAACGCCAGATGGCAGAGAAATTCATCGGCGTTCGCGCCTTTCCTACACCACAAGCATCCAAAGATAGCGTTAGTATTCGAGTTGGAGAGCGACCATGGATACCGGAATGAGAAATAACAGGAAAGTTGCGCTGATTACCGGCGTGACCGGACAGGACGGTGCATACCTAGCCGAATTGCTGTTGGACAAGGGCTATATCGTTCACGGCATCAAGCGGCGCTCGTCGTCCTTCAATACCAATCGTATCGAGCACCTCTACGAGGATCCGCATGTCGAGAACCCTCGCTTTATCCTGCATTACGGGGATATGACCGATTCAACCAATCTCATCCGGGTCGTTCAGGAAACGCAGCCCGACGAGATCTATAATCTTGCCGCACAAAGCCATGTCCAAGTCTCTTTCGAGACGCCGGAATATACGGCTAACGCGGATGGAACCGGAACGCTCCGGCTGCTTGAAGCAATTCGCCTTCTGGGCCTGACCAAGAAGACCCGCTTTTATCAGGCATCCACCTCCGAGCTCTACGGCAAGGTCCAGGAAGTTCCCCAAAGCGAAACGACGCCTTTCTATCCCCGATCCCCCTACGCGGCTGCCAAGCTCTATGCCTATTGGATCGTGGTCAATTATCGCGAGGCGTATGGCATGCATGCCTCGAACGGCATCCTGTTCAACCATGAAAGCCCGATCCGCGGCGAAACGTTCGTGACCCGAAAGATCACCCGGGCGGCCGCTGCGATCCACCTTGGCCTGCAGGACCGGCTCTATCTCGGCAATCTGGACGCCAAGCGTGATTGGGGGCATGCACGAGAATATGTCCGCGGCATGTGGCTGATGCTGCAGCAGGACGAACCCGAGGATTATGTTCTTGCGACCGGCGAAACGCACTCGGTTCGCTCCTTTGTCGAGAAGGCCTTTGCCAGGGTGGGCATGCCGATCGATTGGCGTGGGGAGGGTGTCGGGGAAAAGGGATACGATACGATGTCCGGGCGTTGTGTGGTCGAGATCGATCCCCTTTACTTCCGACCCACCGAAGTCGATCTTCTGCTTGGCGATCCGACGAAGGCGCATACGAAGCTTGGCTGGAAACATGAGACCAGTCTTGATCAACTGGTTTCGGAGATGGTTCGCGAAGACCTGAAAGTCATGGCACGGAATGTTCCAACGGTCGGTGCGAACAAGGGCTTGGTCCATGCCTGAGGTGATCTACAGCCTTGCCGGAAAAAGGGTCTATGTCGCGGGCCACCGCGGCATGGTGGGCTCGGCGATCGTGCGACGTCTCGCCTCCGAGGGCTGCGAGATTTTGACGGCCACACGCGCCGAGGTCGACCTGAGACGACAGGAGCAGGTGGAGGCCTGGATGGGAAAGAACCGCCCCGATGCCGTCTTCCTGGCCGCTGCGAAGGTCGGCGGTATTCTCGCCAATGATACCTATCCGGCCGACTTCCTCTACGACAACCTGATCCTCCAGGCTAACGTCATCCACGCAGCTCATAAGGTTCGCGTCGAAAAACTGATGTGTCTGGGTTCGTCCTGCATCTATCCGAAGTTCGCCGATCAGCCGATCATTGAGGGGGCACTTCTGAGCGGATCGCTCGAGCCCACGAACGAATGGTATGCGATCGCCAAGATTGCCGGATTGAAGCTTTGCGCTGCCTATCGAAAGCAGCATGGCAGTGATTTCATCTCGGCCATGCCTACCAATCTTTATGGACCGGGCGACAATTTTGACCTCGATTCAAGTCATGTCATGCCGGCGCTGATACGCAAGGCGCATGAGGCCAAGATGAGCGGTCAGAAAGACATGCGCATCTGGGGTACCGGAACACCGCAGCGCGAATTCCTGCATGTCGACGATTGCGCCGACGCCTGCGTCCATCTCATGAAGACCTATTCCGCCGAAAGTCACGTGAATGTCGGCTCCGGCGAAGACATTACCATCCTCGAATTGGCAGAACTCGTTGCGGAGGCCGTCGGCTTCGAAGGCGAGATCACGCGAGACCTCAACAAACCGGATGGCACGCCACGTAAGCTCATGAGCGCCGACAAGCTCCGCACTCTTGGCTGGTCGCCGAAGATAGGGCTGAAGGAGGGTATCGCAGACGCCTATCGCTCCTTTCTGACAGGGCATTACCTCGAACGCGGCAACGAAGCTGCAGAGTAATGGCGGCACGACTGTTGTCGCGGTAATCGCGCTATCTGGCGCGTCTGGTGGTCAGCGCGTCATCAAGGCTACGGGCCGCTAGGCCTCTTGTCCCGCCTTGCTTGCCGGAGCGGAAGCGTCAGCTCGCAACGCTTCGGTTGTCCTGTCGCGATCAACCGGACGGCCGAATAGATATCCCTGTACATAGGGGCATCCGAGACGCCGAAGACGGTTCGCCTGATCTTCGGTTTCCACACCTTCGGCCACGATGCGGGTGCCGAGACCAGTCGACATGTCGAGAAGGGCTTTGACGATGACTGCGCCGGGTCCGTCTGACATCCGGTCGATGAAGGTCTTGTCGATCTTGATGATATCGACCGGAAAATTCAGCAGATGCGTAAGAGAGGCGTAACCCGTGCCGAAATCGTCGAGTGCCACAAGCAGCCCTTCCTTGCGAAGTTCCTCGATCGCCTGTGCGACCTTACCGTCCTTTTCGTCCATATAGACCATTTCCGTCACCTCGAGCACAACGTGCTTGAGGGGCGTGCGATGGTGGGCAAAAACGCTTTTGATACGCTCGCAGAGGCTTCCCTGATTGAAATCCGCCATCGACACGTTGACGCTGACATATTGAAACGACATCCCAAGATCGAGCCAGTATCTGATATCCCGGGCGACCTGCTCCAGCATTCGA